>ULSQ01043805.1_pt1 | contig 49130 bp, 35 predicted proteins | sample 1956821 | NCBI WGS metagenome assembly ULSQ01 (sample SAMEA4835712, study PRJEB28245) | human gut metagenome | biome: gut microbiome; material: fecal sample | place: Denmark | collected 2008 | reverse complement strand
TGCTCTTCCGCTGTGGCGACTTCTACGAGACGTATGCCAACGATGCCGTCGAAGCGGCTAAGATTCTTGGTATCACTCTGACCCGACGCTCCAACGGAAAGAACCCAAATGGGGCGGCTACGGAGATGGCGGGATTTCCTCATCACGCTCTCGACACCTATCTGCCTAAACTCATCAGAGCTGGCAAACGTGTGGCTATATGCGACCAACTGGAAGACCCTAAGCTCACAAAGACGCTCGTGAAGCGTGGCATTACCGAACTCGTCACGCCCGGAGTGGCTATGAGCGACAACGTGCTCAACTATAAGGAGAACAACTTCCTTGCTGCCGTGTTCATGACAAAGGCCCAGTGTGGCGTGGCTTTTCTCGACATCTCTACCGGAGAATTCCTCACTGGCGAGGGCACTTTCGACTATGTGGAGAAGCTGCTTGCATCGTTCCAGCCTAAGGAGGTGCTGCACGACCGGCAGATGAAGGCGCAGTTTGAGGAGCATTTCGGCAATCGCTGGTGTACATTCCAGCTCGACGACTGGATGCTTACGGAGCAAAGTTCGCGACAGAAGTTGCTGAAACATTTCGGAACGAAGTCGCTCAAGGGTTTCGGCGTAGAACACCTGAAACTCGGAGTGATTGCAGCCGGAGCCATATTGCAGTATCTTGAAATGACGCAGCACACCCATCTGGGACACATCACATCATTGCGACGCATCGAGGAAGACCGCTATGTCAGACTCGACAAGTTCACTATACGCTCCCTGGAACTGCTGCAGTCGATGCAGGACGACGGCGTTTCGCTGCTCGACGTTATCGACCGCACCACGACAGCGATGGGTGCGCGTATGCTGAAACGCTGGACTGTGTTCCCGCTTATGGACGTTGCTTCTATCAACAAGCGCCTGGATGTGGTGGAGACATTCTTCCGTAAGCCCGACTTCCGACAAACCATTGACGACAATCTGCATCGTATAGGCGACATGGAGCGCATCATATCCAAGGTGGCTGTAGGACGAGTGTCGCCACGCGAGGTTGTTCAGCTGAAGCTGGCATTGCAAGCCATCATCCCGATAAAGACCGCCTGCCTATACAGCGACAATGAAGAGATACGCTCAATAGGCGAACGTCTGAACCTATGTGAGTCGCTTCGCGAACGCATTGAGCGTGAAATACAGCCCGATCCGCCACAGCTCATCAACAAGGGCGACGTTATTGCAGCCGGATTCTCGCCCGAACTCGACGAACTGCGATCGATTTCGCGTGGAGGAAGAGACTATCTGCTGCGCATTCAGGAAGAAGAAGCGCAGAAAACGGGCATTCAGTCGCTCAAGGTGGGATATAACAACGTGTTCGGATACTATCTTGAGGTGCGCAATACGTACAAGGACCAGGTGCCGCAGGAGTGGATTCGCAAGCAGACTCTTGCCAATGCCGAGCGCTACATAACTCAGGAACTGAAGGAATATGAGGAGAAGATAATGGGAGCCGATGAGAAAATACTCGCCTTAGAAACCCGTCTCTTCACCGAACTCGTCACCGATATGGCTGAGTTTATCCCACAGATACAGATCAACGCCAACATCATTGCACGCCTCGACTGCCTCCTCTCGTTCGCCAAGGCAGCCGAAGAGCACCGCTATGTGCGCCCCGTTGTGGCTGACGACTGTGTGCTTCAGATTAAGGCAGGACGTCATCCCGTGATAGAAACGCAGCTGCCTATGGGCGAGGAATATGTGCCCAACGACATCGAACTGGACACCGAACAGCAGCAGATAATGATCATTACGGGTCCGAACATGGCGGGTAAGTCGGCTCTGTTGCGCCAGACCGCGCTCATAACGCTCATGGCTCAGATGGGATGTTTTGTCCCTGCCGAGGCTGCACGCATTGGTCTTGTAGACAAGATATTCACCCGTGTGGGTGCATCGGACAACATATCATTAGGTGAATCGACCTTTATGGTGGAGATGACGGAGGCTTCTGACATTCTCAACAACGTCACTCCACGCTCGCTCGTGCTCTTCGACGAGCTTGGACGAGGCACTTCTACCTACGACGGCATCTCCATAGCGTGGGCTATAGTGGAATATCTGCACGAGCATAAGGGCGCGCAGGCACGCACACTCTTCGCCACTCACTATCACGAACTGAACGAAATGGAGAAGAACTTCGGTCGTATCAAGAACTATAACGTCAGCGTGAAGGAGCTGAACGGCAAGGTCATTTTCCTGCGCAAGCTGATGCGAGGCGGTTCGGAACACTCGTTCGGTATTCATGTGGCTGAGATTGCAGGTATGCCGAAGTCTATCGTCAACCGTGCCAACACCATTCTGAAGCAGTTGGAGACTGACAACGCAAGCGTTGGAGTGGAGTCGCGACAGAATCTCGGTTCGTCGTCGGCAGCAGGTATGCAACTCTCGTTCTTCCAACTCGACGACCCCGTGCTCTGTCAGATACGCGACGAGATTCTCGGTCTTGACATAAACAATCTCACTCCGGTTGAAGCTTTGAACAAACTGAATGAGGTGAAGAAGATAATAACGGGACGGTCGTAATCAATAAGGATTGAAGGCAGAATATATAAGGATAAAAGTATATTAATGATACTTGCAAAATGAATACGTATTACTTTGCCTTTGAATACGTTTTACTTTGCCGATGAATACGTATTGCTTCCGAAAGCATGCTTCAACAGATGTCAGTTATATGGGTTGAATGCAACAAATGTAGGAGGATGGCGTGCTAAAAGTCTAAGCAGCACGCCCCGAAGGGGCAGACGCACATAGCCCTGGGCACCACCCTGGGTGTACGGATAGATATAGTCCAAACGCCCTGTAAGGGCAAAAGCATTGATAATTAACGCTTTTGCCCTTACAGGGCGCATTGGTTTTTGCGATACTTTTACCCAGGGCGGTAGTCTGGGTACATAGCATTCAATAAACATTGCGCCCTGTAAGGGCAACTCTATTGAGCCACTGAGAGTTGCCCTTACAGGGCGTTAGATTTAATATACCCTTTTCACCCAGGGCGTTGCCCTTGGCTGTGGAGGTCATTGGGCTTTCAGCCCGCATTCTTTGAGTTTTGACACTCACTCATCCTACAGATAACTGTGTTTCGCTGTCGTTTTGAAAAGGAGTCCTTTTGGGTTGCAAAACGAATCCTTTTGGTGAGCAAAAGGGGTCCTTTTGAAGGGCAAAAGGACAACTATTGGAAGGCAAAAGGAGTCCTTTATATTTAGGGGTGAATTTCCTCTGATTTCAAATAGTAGGAGAAGGGTGCAGTCAAATGTCAGTTATACGGGCTGAAAGCCCAAAAAGCTCATAGCCCAAGGCAGCGCCTTAGGTGTGCGGATTGAAAAAAGCAAAACGCCCTGCAAGGGCAAAAGCATTGATAATTAACGCTTTTGCCCTTACAGGGCGCATTGTTATTTGGGATACTTTTACCCAAGGCGCTGCCTTGGGCTATGAGCTTATTGGGCTTTCAGCCCGCTTTGTTAGACTTTTGATACACCCTCCTCTTACATAAGACAACGCCCAATCAATGATGAATACAATTTGATTGGCATAGCCGAATATTCACGGATGAGCCTAAAAAAACGCAATCTGAAGCCTTAACTTATAATAAAATGCGCCCAGTAAATGCAAAAGCATTGACAATTATCGCTTTTGCACTTACTGGGCGCATTGTTTTATTAGGGTTTATCTTACGCGTCGGACGGGAGTATGACGTGCAAGCTGATTAACCTAATTGGTGGTTATTTAATATCTTGTTCTCCCCATAAGACGGTTTTTATTGTGAGGACTGGACGAACAGCGTACGGAGCATCTTTCTTTAAGGACATAAAGAAATGTGTATGTGTATCTTTATCATGAACAATCATATTTAAAGCATATCCAACTTCTTCGTACCTGTCGTTGTATCCAGCATCAGTTGATGACCAATACACACCACCATGTGATTTGGGATCAGTAGAGGGAAGATACATTATGTTCTTTGTATATCCAGGTTGAACGCCTATATATTTAAATTTTGTTACAACATCGTTTTCGATAACATTGTCTACTTCTACATTCTCTGTTTTTGTAGTATAACCATCTTGGTCAACAAAGTCCATTTCGTCTTTTTGGGGTGTGCGCCAATTAGCACCCCATACATAGTCACTACCAGTCTTTGCTGCCTCGGTCCAATTCATTGTGCCTTTTACATTCACAGTAGCAAATCTCGGACCACCAATCCACATCTGTACCCAATCTATTGTCTGTGTCTCACCATTGATGGTTGCTGTAGCAGTACCTTTAGTAGGACCAGAAGTCAGAGTATAGTATTTGCCGGCAGTGAGACCTGCATCTTTTGTGGTCTTGATGAGTTTCGTATCATTCCAAACCTCAATCTTCACCCCAGCAGGAACAATAACATAATATATTCCGGCTTTATCGGTGTTGTTTTTCTCGAATACAGATACTTTTTCTTTGCTTGTTTTTACATCAAAGCCATCTTCGTTCTTCTTAGCTGTCAGACCAGACACATAGCCGTCTTTAGTCTTCAGATAGATGTCGCACGGACCAAAGTTGTCCACCTTAACGATGCGGAGCACGGCTGCCTTAGCGTCCATTGAAATCTTAAGAGGAGTAGATCCGGTAGTAGCCTCAGCTGTCTTTCCTGCCAAAGCATACAGTTTGGCAGCCGATTCGATTGTGCCTGGCTGATTGGTAAGGTTGATATTGGTGCTGGGATAGTAAGCATACCAGTCGGCGGCAGATGAAGTCACCTTAGCGTCGGTGCTTGAGAAAGTGTCGCCACTCTTAGTGAATGTGTAATAATCGTTGATGGTGTTGTTGCCAACCACAACATTGACGTTGTCATCGAAAGTGAATTTCCACGTGCCGGATTTGTCGTTTACATCGATAGCTGCACGCGAACTCTGCTGCGAAACAGTTGCTACAAGCACCATTCCCTTGTTGTTTTGTCCATTGCCGGAGGTTTCGATAGTTTCGTCGTTGCTGCATGCTGTGAAAGCAAGGGCTACAGCAGCCAGCACGAATGATAGGATCTTTTTCATTTCCTTTACTTCTTAGCGTTTTATTCGTATTACCGTTTTAAGTTGTTTTTTATTCCTCCCAGTCAGCGTCATCACCTGCTGTTATTTCAGTTTGGGTTGTAATGCTGCCTGTTGCAGGTCCGCTTCCGGCAAGAATTGCCTTCGGTTCAAACATAATGATACTAATCTGGGGGGCCAGATACTTCTTCTTGCTCATAACTTAAAAACAAATTGAATTAAATAGTTAATTAAAATCTTGTCGTATAACAGTAAAAAAATACTCTCTTTTAAAACTATATAGAAACATTATCGTTTTACGTCTTAATTTATTCGGATACAAATTTACAAAAATTCCAACATATAACAATGGTTAATAAGCATCTTTAACACAATGGGTTAAGGATTTGCCTAAGAAACTGACGGGCACGAAAAAAGGCGCAACTCCAATCACTTGGAATTACGCCTTGATATAAGTGTGTTAGCGATATTACTTCACTTCAACTGCCTCTGCCATTGCAGCCTCTTCCTTCTTGACCTTACGGCCGAGAGTGATGTAAGCTACCGGAGCAGCGATGAAGATAGAAGAGAGTGTACCGAAGATTACACCGAGCAGCATAGCGAATGAGAAGCTGCCTGTGCTCTCGCCACCGAAGCAGAAGATACAGAGCAATACGATGAGCGTAGAGAGTGATGTATTAATGGTACGCGCGAGGGTTTCGTTCAGCGACTTGTTGAAGAGCTCCTGCAAATCCATCTTCTTGTGCAGTGTCAGGTTCTCACGGATACGGTCGAATACCACCACCTTATCGTTGATAGAGTAACCGATAACGGTAAGGATAGCACCGATGAAGGTCTGGTCTACCTCAAGCGAGAACGGAACAACGTCCCATAGCAGTGAGAAGAAACCTATAACGATGGTTGCGTCGATAGCAAGTGCTACGGTAGAACCGATAGAGAATGCCACGTTGCGGAAACGTATCAAAATGTAGAGGAAGATAGCGGCGAGGGCGATGATCACTGAGATGATGGCACCGTGAGTGATGTCCTTAGCCACAGCCGGACCTACCTTTGTAGACGATACGATTGAACCGCCTGCGCGAACGTCAGGGTTCTTGAATGCCTCAACGCTGCTCTGTGTAACGAGACCTGCACCGTGCAGACCCTTGTAGAGGATGTTCTCCACTTCGTTGTCTACAGCCGGATTATTCGACTCAATCTTATAGTTGGTTGATATACGTATGGTCTTGCCGTCAGTACCGAGTGCCAGGGCGTTGACAGTAGCACCCTTGAACTGGGGCACGAGAGCTGCCTTAACTTCCTCAGGCTGTACCTGCTTCTCAAGCACTACAACATAATTGCGACCACCGGTGAAGTCGATACCCTTGCTCAAGCCACGGATGGCGAAGCTGGCAATCATAAGTACGATGATGGCGGCGAAGATGCCGAACGACTTCTTGCAGCCAGACATGAAGCCATAGTTCTTGTTCGCCATGAAGTTGCGCGAAACCTTGGTAGAGAAGGTCTGCTTTGTCCACTTGTCGTGAGCCAGACGGTTCTCGTAAACGAGACGTGTCAGGAACACAGCTGTGAAGAACGAGCAGCAGATACCGATGATAAGTGTGGTAGCGAAGCCGCGGATAGGACCTGTACCGAACACATACAGAATGATACCTGTGAGGATTGATGTCAAGTTAGAGTCGAAGATGGCTGAGAAAGCGTTGCTGTAGCCCAGAGCCAGAGCCTGCTTTGTGCCGAGTCCCTTCTTGAGTTCCTCCTTGGTACGCTCGTAGATGAGCACGTTGGCATCCACAGCCATACCCAGGGCAAGCACGATACCGGCGATACCAGGCATTGTGAGTGCAGCCTGGAACGATGCCATGATACCCATTGTGAAGAAGAGGTTGAGCAAGAGAGCACCGTTGGCAACCATACCCGGGATGAAGTCGTACATCACAACCATGTAGATCATCAGGATGATGAAGGCTACGATGAACGAGATGAAGCCCTGCTGGATTGACTGTGCACCGAGTGTAGGACCTACTACTTCCTCCTGAACGATGTGGGCAGGAGCCGGCATACGGCCAGACTTCAATGTGTTGGCCAAGTCCTTTGTATCTTCGATGGTGAAGTTACCCGAGATTGACGACTGACCGCCAGATATTTCACCGCTAACACGAGGTGCTGAATATACTGTTCCGTCAAGAACAATGGCGATAGCCTTGCCTACGTTGGCCTTGGTGAGGGCTGCCCAGCGGCGTGCACCGTCAGAGTTCATCGTCATAGAAACCTCAGGAGTACCCGTAAGGTTGTTGAACTGGTCCTTGGCATCGGTCACAACGTCGCCCTCGATAGGAGCGCGTCCGTTAGATGTAGTAACCTTGATGGCATAGAGCTCATAAACGTTCTTGGCCTGGATGCCGTCGGCTGGCTTAGCGCCCCAAAGCAGACGGAGGTCAGAAGGGAGCACCTGCTTGGCGATGGCAGAGTAGATGATCTTGTTGACAGCAGCTGTGTCGCGTGCCGAAGCATAACCTACGAGGCTCAATGCACCGCTACCAGTAGGCTGGAATACAGAGAGGAGCGGGTGCTCCTTCTTTGCCTGTGCAAGCTGTGAAGAAGTCTCCTTGGTGTCAGTAGCCTCGTCAGCGCTCTTCTTGAGCTGGAGCTTGGCACCTGACTTGGCCTCAGCAGTAGCCTTAACGGCAGCAGCTGTATCGGCAGCTGTTGTGTCAGCCACTTCTTTCTTGCCCGAGAGGGCTGCAGCCGCGCGCTGGTCGAGCTGCTGGAGATAAGGAATGATTTCCTCAGAGTTGTATGTCTCCCAGAACTCAAGGTTGGCGCTACCCTGAAGAAGCTTACGAACGCGCTCCGGCTCGTTGATACCCGGCATCTCGACCATGATACGGCCCTGCTGGCCTTCGAGCTTCTGGATGTTAGGCTGAACAACACCGAACTTGTCGATACGTGTACGTACCACGAGGAACGAGTTGTCGATAGCTGCCTGAACTTCGTCGCGGAGCACCTTTTCTACCTGCTTGTCGGTAGAGTTGGGCGACACCTTGCCCTGGAGCTGCTGTGTAGCGAAAATCTCAGAGAGGTGATGTCCCGGAGCGTTCTTCTTGTAAGCGTTGATGAAAAGAGTGATGAAATCGCTCTGCGACACCTCGTGCTCGGCACGTGCTTCCTTCATCGACTTGGTGAAGGCAGCGTCTGTCTTGTGGTCGGCGAGGTTCTCGACTACGTCAGGAACGCTCACTTCGAGGATTACATTCATACCGCCCTTGAGGTCAAGACCAAGTCCGATCTGTGTCTCGAGGCACTTCTGGTATGAGTAGAGCCCGAGGAACTTCACAGAGTCCTTGTAGTCCTGCTGTGCTATTGGGTCCTTTATCTTCGCAGCCTGACTGTCATAGTATTTAGTGGCAGCCGAGAACGAGAGATAAAAGATACTTGCAAGCGTCAGAAGGACGGCTGTTACAATTACAATACCTTTGTTCTGCATTTTGATTTTTATTTTTTGTTATTATTGTTTTTCTTTGTTAATATTGTTTTTATTAAGCATAGATAGCGTGCAAAGTTACTGATTTTCTTTCGTTTTGCGAAATTTATAGCTTTATTTATTTAGTTTAAGGCGCAATATTAGGCAGTTGGCACGGGTCGGGACTACTTGCCCAGGCTATGGCGAGGACGCCATAGCCTCCTACAATATCCAACTCTATACTCTCAATTTTCAATTCTCAACTCTCAATTTTCAACTCTCAACTCCAAACTCCAAACAAATCTCACCCCTTTTTCAGCCAGCAGATGATGGGATAATGGTCGGATGCCTTGATGGAGTTGTCCACATGGCAGCGGTAGGGCGTCCAGTGGTCGGAGCACATGATGTTGTCGATGCGCACGTAGAAGGCGTTGTAGTGATAGCTTATGCCCGGTCCGTTGGCTGAGGCAACGTAGCAGTCGTTGAGCACCGAAGCCAGCCGGCGGCGCACGTATGATATGGGTGAATCGTTGAAGTCGCCTACGAGTATGATGCTCTGTCCCTTATGGCGCTCCACGTATTCTGCTACGGCATCGGCTTGGGGTGCGCGTATGGCGGAAGCCTCGCCCAGCTTGTGCCACAGACGGCGCGACTCTTGTTCTGCTTCGCCATTGCGTATGTCGCCCTTTATCATGGCATGGAACTTCGAACGGTCGTCGAGCGAGAGTCCGGTAGTCTCAAAATGGTTGACCACGACTATCGTTGTGTCGTCCTTGGCGGTAACGACACGGAAGGCAGCCGAGTTGTTGCCCTTCGACGCATACTCTATCTTCTCCTTGCCTACGATAGGAAAGCGGCTGTAGATGCATATCTCGTCGCCGCCCTCGGGAGAGTCGGCAGAGTCGTGATGAGGATAGAATGCCGATAGCGTGGAGTCGGCTATCTCGCGCTTACGGCCCGTCGACCCGAACTCCTGCATGCAGAGTATGTCGGGATTCTGACGCTTTATGTAGCTGAGAATTTCGGAAGGCTCGTCGGTGTCGTCCCACGTGCTGAAGTAGAACACGTTGTACGACATCACCTTTATGCTGCCTTCGGGGGTGGCGGCATTGCGGTTGAACGGCGTATATATGCGTATGGGCTGGAAACCTATCAGCAGTCCTGCCACGGGAATAAGCGCCCACCTCGCCCTGAACATCAGCCAGAAGGCGAGAAACGCCAGATTGGCTACGAGGAAGACGGGGAAAAGCAGTCCTAAGTTGGCTATGAGCGGGTGTGCAGTGGGGTTGACGCGGTCGCTATAGCCTATAAGCAACATCACCACGATAGTGGCGATGTTGGCTCCGGCGATTATCCTGAAAGTAAATTCCTTCATATTTTACGGCAGGCGTTGGCTTTATTTGCGGCTCTTGTCAAACAGCCATTGCTTCTCTTCGTTGCTCAGACTGTCGTAGCCCGAGCGTCTGATCTTGTCGAGTATGGCGTCGGTGCGCTGCTGCTCCCATCGCTTGCGCTCGTTGTATTCGGCATCCGTTTCGGGGCGTTGGGTTGTACGGTCTGTGGCGTTGCCATAGTCACGGCGCTGACGGTTATAGTCAGAAGCGTTGCGATGTGAGCGTTGCTCCCAAGCCGAGCGTAGAGAGTCGAAGAACTGCTGTCCGCCACGACGGTTGTAGTTGATGTCGGGACGGCGGCGCCAGTAGCGTATGAGGAAGAATCCTACAACCATACCTCCGAGATGTGCCAAGTGTGCCACGCCGTCGCCGGTGGTTGAGAATGCCATGAACAGCTCAATGGCTGCATAGATGAGTACAAACCACTTTGCCTTGATGGGCACAGGAAGGGGGAATATGAACAGCCGCTCTTCGGGATAGAGCATTCCGAAGGCGAGCAGTATGCCGTATATGGCTCCCGAAGCGCCCACCGTGGTCCACGCATTGAGGAACATTGCGTTGGCATTGACTACGAGCATGGTCTGCGAAAGCGTAAATCCCTGTATCTGTTCGGCGGCAAGCAGATAGAACTGTACCATCTGTGCCAGCTCCTGAAACAATCCGGCTCCGATGCCGCAGGCTATGTAATAGAACAGGAACTTGCGTGCTCCCCATGTGCGTTCGACTATGCATCCGAACATCCAGAGGGCGAACATATTGAAGAATATGTGGCTCCATCCGCCATGGGCAAACATGTATGTGAGGAGCTGATAGGCCTGGAAGTCGGGTGCAAGGATGAAGTGCAGGCCGAGAATGCTGTTGAGGTCGGCACCGATCATCTGCATCAGGTAAGTGGCAATAAACACCACTACGTTTATGATGAGCAGGTTGCGTGTTACTGTTGGAATGTTGTTCATACTTTAATGTGTTCAATTTGTTTATTAACAGGTGGCAAAATTACTAAAAATCCCCGTAAACAGGCATAAAATGGGGGTTGGGGGACGTTTTTTTCATTAAATTATGCACTTTTTTCCGATTTTTGTTTGATTTGTGAAAGGAATAGTCTAAATTTGCTTTCGGAAAGGAGTCAAACGTGTGATTTTCACCTTTTTCCGAGTTGTTTTCATTAGAATTTTCACAAACAATTTAATACTTAAAGGATTATGAACAAGACAGAATTAATTGAGAAGATAGCAGTAGGTGCTGAGTTGAGCAAGGCAGATGCCAAGAAGGCTCTTGAGGCTACAATTGAAGCAATCAAGAACGCTCTCGTTGATGGTGACAAGATCCAGCTCATCGGCTTCGGTACATTCAGCGTTTCTGAGCGTCCGGCACGCGAGGGCATCAACCCTGCTACCAAGGAGAAGATTACTATCGCAGCAAAGAAGGTTGCCAAGTTCAAGGCTGGCGCTGAGCTTGCTGACGCTATCAAGTAATACAGCAAACAGATTGTAAGAGAACTATTTTTACGACGTAAAACGGGCAGTCTGCAAAAGGAGCCCTTTTGCGTTGTAAAAGGAGTCCTTTTGGACTGCAAAACGAGTCCTTTTGGCAAGCAAAAGGATTACATTTGCAAGCCAAAAGGACTCCTTTTTTTTAGTTGATAGTTGAAAATTGGGAGTTGAGAGTTATGATTACCGATGTTTTACATTGAACATCGACATAATAGAAGCTTAAAAACATATCATAACTCTCAACTCCCAACTCTCAACTCTCAACTTTCAATTAATCCGAACATAGGTACTGTGCGAGCTTCGCTACGGCACGTGCACGGTGCGAAATGCCGTTCTTGATGTCCATACCGAGCTGTGCGAACGACTCTGTGTAGCCTTCGGGCACGAAGATGGGGTCGTAGCCGAATCCTTCGGTGCCCTGCTTCTCGGTGGAAATGGTTCCGCGTACTACGCCCTCGAATAGGGTGTAGTCAGCAATATCGTTCTTACGGGCAAGGCATATTACTGTGCGGAACTGCGCACGGCGGTCGTCGCTGCCCTCAAGACGGCTGAGCAGCTTCTGCATGTTGGCCTCCGAGTCGTGGTCGGTGCCTTCGGCATAGCGGGCAGAATGTACGCCCGGCTCGCCTCCAAGCGACGGCACTTCGAGTCCGGTGTCGTCGGCAAAGCAGTCGTAGCCGTAATTCTCCACTACATAACGAGCCTTCTGTATGGCGTTGCCTTCAAGCGTATTGGCTGTTTCGGGTATGTCTGCATGGCAATTGATATCGCTCAGCGACAACACTTCAAAACGATTGCCAAGTATGGAGCGTATCTCGTCGAGCTTGTGCTTGTTGTTGGTGGCGAAGACGATAGCGCCAAAAGCCCCACTCGAAGTCCCAAAAGCCCCACCCCCTTGCCCCTCCCCCGTAGGGAGGGGAGTAGTATGTATTGACTGGTTGTGCATATTTGTTGAGTTATATTTATTTAGATGTATTGTTTTTTTATTCGTTTGAGGAGCCTTGCATATCACTCCCCTCCCTACGGGGGAGGGGTTCGGGGGTGGGGCTTTGCGGGGGTTGAGTGGCACTTTGTGCGGGTTCGGGGGTGGGGCTTTGTGGGGTTTGAGTGGGGCTTTTTTGGCTTTGTGGGGTTTCATGCTTCTTCACCTTAACCTTTATCTGGTCGAATCCCTCGCCATATACGCCGATAACGCTACTCTGACTGACGAAGGCGCGCGGGTCGATCATCTTTATCAATCGGAAGATGAGCACCGATTCGCGCTTCTTGGCAAGCAGACATATCACCTTCATCTCCTTGCCTGTGTACCAGCCGTGGCCGTCGAGGATTGTGAGTGTATGGTCGGTCTTGCGTGTTATGGCTTCGGCTATCTTCTTGTATTCCTTCGAGAATATCATGAACTGCACCGACTGGCGCTGCACGTTCATCACATAGTCGAGCATAGTACATTCGATGACCATCGTACACAGACCGAATACCACCATCTGGCAACGCTGTGGGAACTCGCCGAAAGAGTCGATGACGAGACAGCTGCCTATGATTACAAGGTCTACCATGATGAGTACTTTGCCAAGCGAAACGTTGTAGTACTTGTTAACTACGGCTGCAATGATGTCGGTTCCGCCCGTACTGCCGTTGTTGAGGAACACTATTGCCAGCGCCGTTCCGGTGAGCATACATCCTATAATGAGCGACATGAAGTCGTTGCCCTCACCCATCAGCTTGTAGAAGGTGCCGTCGGGCTGTTCCACAATCTTCTGTGCGAGTTCGAGCAATACGGTCAGTGCAATGGTGGCATATATGGTCTTGGCAAGGAATTTCAGTCCAAGTTCCTTCAGCGCGGCTACGATAAGTATGGCATTGATGATGAAGAAAGTCCACTGAACGGGGAACTTTGTGGCATAGAAGATAATGGCTCCTATACCTGCAATACCTCCAGTTACAATTTCGTATGGCAAAAGAAAAACGGTAAATCCGAAGGTATAGAGCATCAGACCAAGTGTGATATTGAAATAATCCTTCGTTTCTTGCCAGATAATTTTACGGTCGATTGTCATTGGATTTTATAGTTAAAGCGTAATTTTCATTTGATTCTAAACGAAAGTAGTTAAGAAGTCAAGAAGTTTTCGCACCCTACGGTCGCTAAGGAGTTAAGCCATTAGTTTTTCTGCTTTATTAATAGCACTACAAACATTTGGCTTAACTTCTTAACTCCTTTAACTACTGAATTCACTGAACTTACGAAAGTTCAGTAAGTTATACGGAATGTCGCCGCGTATTACTTAATAACGACATTCACAATCTTCTTAGGCACAACGATCACCTTTACTACTGTCTTGCCGTCAAGATACTTCTGGCTCTGCTCGTCGGCGAGCACTGCCTGCTGTATTGCATCGTTTGTGGCATCGGCAGGAAACTTCTTCTGGAAGCGTGCCTTGCCGTTGAACGAGATGGTGAGCTGCACTTCGCTCTCTACAAGATACTTGGCTTCGAACTTAGGCCACTGTGCGTCGCATACGGTTGTCTCGTTGCCAAGCACGTGCCAGAGCTCTTCGGCAATGTGCGGAGCGAACGGTGCGATGAGCACAACGAGCTGTTCGAGCACCTGCTTGTTGCGGCACTTCTGCTGTGCAAACTCGCTTACGGCTATCATGAACGCCGAGATTGAGGTGTTGTAAGAGAAGTTCTCGATGTCGTCGGTCACCTTCTTGATGAGCTTGTGCAGAGTCTTCATGCTGTCGGCTGATGCCTCGGCATCGGCTGAAGGAAGGAAGTTGTCGGTGCGGTTTTCGTAGTAGAGGTTCCAGAACTTCTTGAGGAAGCGGAAGCATCCGTCGATGCCGTTGGTGTCCCAAGGCTTGCTGGCTTCTACCGGACCCAAGAACATTTCGTACAGACGCAATGTGTCGGCACCGTATTTCTCTACTATCATGTCGGGATTGACAACGTTGAACATCGACTTCGACATCTTCTCTACTGCCCATCCGCAGATGTACTTGCCGTCTTCGAGTATGAACTCGGCATCGGCATACTCCGGACGCCATGCCTTGAAGGCTTCAATGTCGAGCACATCGGCTGAAACGATGTTCACGTCAACGTGTATCGGAGTCACGTCGTAATCCTTCTTCAGTCCGGCGCTCACGAAGACGGGAGCCTTAGAGTGGTCGTCGGAGTTGATGCGATATACGAAGTTGCTTCGTCCCTGAATCATTCCCTGGTTGACAAGCTTCTGGAACGGCTCTTCCTTGCAGCTCACGCCGAGGTCGAAGAGGAACTTGTTCCAGAAACGTGAGTAGATGAGGTGGCCCGTAGCATGCTCGCATCCGCCTACATAGAGGTCGACGTTCTGCCAGTAATTATCAGCCTCCTTGCTTACGAGGCAGTTGTCGTCGTGCGGATCCATATAACGCAGATAGTATGCAGACGATCCGGCGAAGCCCGGCATGGTGTTGAGTTCGAGCGGGAACACGGTCTTGTTGTCTACCAGAGCCTTTTCTACTACCTGCTTCTTCTCTACGTCCCATGCCCACATCTTGGCGCGTCCCAATGGCGGTTCGCCTGTCTCGGTAGGCTTGTATGTCTCTATTTCGGGCAGTTCGAGAGGCAGACACTCCTCGGGAACCATCTGCGGCATTCCGTCCTTATAGTATACGGGGAACGGTTCGCCCCAATAACGCTGGCGTGAGAAGATGGCGTCACGCAGACGATAGTTGACCTTTACGCGGCCCAATCCCTTCTCGGTGACAAACTTCTTGGTGGCAGCGATGGCCTCCTTGACGCTCAGTCCGTTGAGTGAGAAACCGTCGAGGGTCTGCTTGCCTGCAACGGGCGAGTTCTGAACGATGCCTTCCTTGGCGTCGAAACTCTCTTCGCTTACGTCGGCACCCTCAATGAGCGGGATGATAGGCAGGTTGAAGTGCTTGGCGAAAGCATAGTCGCGTGAGTCGTGAGCCGGAACAGCCATGATGGCACCTGTGCCGTATCCTGCAAGAACGTACTCTGAAATCCAGATTGGAATGTTCTCGCCGGTGAACGGATTGACGGCGTACGAGCCAGAGAACACGCCCGTTACGGAGTGATTTGCCATACGGTCGAGCTCGGTACGCTTCTTCACGTAGGCGAGATATTCGTCCACCGCTGCCTTCTGCTCGGCTGTGGTGAGCTTCTCAACGAGTTCGCTCTCGGGAGCCAATACCATGAATGTAACGCCGAAGATGGTGTCGGCACGTGTGGTGAAGATGGTGAAGTCGAAGTCCTGACCTGCCACCTTAAACTGCATCTCGGTACCTTCCGAACGGCCTATCCAATTCTTCTGTGTCTCCTTGATTGAATCGCTCCACTGTATTGTTTCCAGTCCGTCGAGTAGACGCTGTGAGTATGCGCTGGTACGCAGACACCACTGCTGCATCTTCTTCTGCAATACGGGATAGCCGCCACGCTCGCTCACACCGTTCACTACCTCGTCATTGGCAAGCACAGTGCCGAGTCCCGGACACCAGTTTACCATTGTCTCGCCCAGGTAAGCGATGCGGTAGTTCATCAATGTCTTCTGCCTCTCGACATCGTTCATAGCCTTCCACTCCTCGGCTGTAAATTCGAGGTGCTCGCTTTCGGCTACGTTCAGTCCCTCGGTGCCCTTCTCCTCGAAGCGTGCAATGAGCTTTTCGATAGGCTGGGCCTTCTGGCATGAGTTGCAGAAGAACGACTGGAACATCTTCTGGAATGCCCACTGGGTCCAGTGATAGTACTTAGGGTCGCATGTGCGGACCTCGCGGTCCCAGTCGAAAGAGAAACCGATGTTGTCCAACTGCTGACGATAGCGTGCTATGTTGGCAACGGTAGTCACCTCAGGGTGCTGTCCTGTCTGAATGGCATATTGCTCGGCAGGGAGTCCGTAGGCATCGTAGCCCATAGGGTTGAGCACGTTGTAGCCCTCAAGACGCTTGAAGCGTGCATAGATATCGGATGCTATATATCCGAGTGGGTGGCCTACGTGCAGACCGGCTCCCGACGGATAGGGGAACATGTTGAGTACATAGAACTTCTGCTTGTTAGGGTCCTCTGTGGTGTGATAGGTCTTGTCTGCCACCCACTGGGCTTGCCATTTCTTCTCGATTTCTCTGAAATTGTATTCCATTGTATCTTTTTTTAGCTATTTATTTTCAGTTTTATGCAAAGTTACGACTTTTAGCTTATAATAAATATAATTATGTGGAAAAAAGTGTAATCAAACAAAAAAGCCTTGCTCCGATTAAGAAGCAAGGCTTTTTCTGTTGTCCCAGGCGGATTCGAACCACCACAAACAGAACCAAAAACTGTTGTGCTACCATTACACCATAGGACAATGTGGCTGCAAAGGTAATAAAATTTCGCTTTGCAACCAAATTTTTCGGATTATTTCACTGTGATGAGATAATAATTCTTCTTGCCGCGCTGTACGAGTAGATACTTGCCATCGATGAGGTCTTCGGCTGTGACTACACGGTCGAAGGCTGCGAGCTTCTCCTTGTTGAGCGATACGCCACCACCCTGAACGAGCTTGCGCATCTCGCCCTTTGAGTTGAACACCTTAACGTCGTCGCGTGTGAAGAGGTCGACTGCGGGCTGTCCGAGCTGGTCGGCAGGCAATGTGAAGTGTGGCACTCCCTCGAAGATGGAGAGAAGTGTTGCCTCGTCGAACTTCTGCAGTGTTTCCTTGGTTCCCTTGCCGAAAAGGATGCTTGATGCTTCCTGTGCCATTTCGAGGTCTTCGCGTGAGTGTACCATTGTGGTAACTTCCTCAGCCAGGCGCTTCTGCAGAGTACGACGGCCCGGATCCTCGTTGTGTTCGGCTATGAGAGCGTCGATTGTCTCCTTGTCGAGGTCGGTGAATATCTTGATGTACTTCTCGGCTTCGACATCGCTGACGTTGAGCCAGAACTGATAGAAGGCGTAAGGTGTGGTGCGATTGCGGTCGAGCCATACGTTACCGCTTTCGGTCTTGCCGAACTTCTTGCCGTCGCTCTTGGTGATAAGCGGACATGTGAGGCAGTAGGCTTCGGCTTCGTTGCCGAGTGTACGGCGGATAAGCTCAGTTCCGGTGGTCATGTTGCCCCACTGGTCGTTGCCTCCGAGCTGCAGGCGTACGCCATACTTCTGATACTGATAGAGGAAGTCGTAACCCTGGAGCAGCTGATATGTGAATTCGGTGAATGAGAGTCCGTCGCGAGCCTCGCCGTTGAGACGCTTCTGTACGGAGTCTTTCGCCATCATATAGTTTACGGTGATGTGCTTGCCTACCTCGCGTGCGAAGTCGAGGAAGGTGAAGTCCTTCATCCAGTCGTAGTTGTTGACGAGCTCGGCCTTGTTAGGCTCGTTGCCGTCGAAGTCGAGGAACTTAGCCACCTGTTTCTTAATGGCCTCCTGATTGTGGTAGAGTGTCTTCGAGTCGAGCAGGTTACGCTCCTGGCTTTTGCCCGAAGGGTCGCCAATCATACCCGTTGCACCGCCTACAAGGAGGTATGGCTTGTGGCCACAACGCTGGAGGTGGCGCAGCATCATGATGCCGCAGAGGTGTCCGATGTGAAGTGAGTCGGCAGTAGGGTCGGTGCCAAGATACGCAGACACCATGTGGGTGTTGAGATATTCCTCAGTACCCGGCATAATCTGCGCGAGCATGCCGCGCCAGCGCAGTTCTTCAACGAAATTTTTTGCCATTTTATTGTTGTTATTATTGTTCTGAGCCTTACTGGGGCTTGTTGGGGCTTGTTGGGGTGCAGGGCCTTACTGAGCCTACTAAGCCTTACTGGGCCTTTGCTGAGCCTTTGATAGGGGCTTTTATTCAAAACTCAAAATTCAAAACTCAAGATTCCACTTACGGCACCGGGTCGTAGCCCGAGCCTCCGAACGGATTGCATCTTAGGATGCGCCATATGGAGAGTGCCATGCCCTTGAAGAATCCGTGCTTGAGCAATGCCTGGCGTGCGTATTCGGAGCATGTGGGCTGAAACCGGCATGAAGCCGGGGTGTAGGGAGTGATGAATTTCTGATAGAATCTGATGGGTTGTATCACAATCCAGGCGAGTATGCGTGAGATTCGGTTCATTGCGGGGTGTTTTTATTGTCATTTGCCGACAGCTTCTCAACGAGTCGGGTAAGCAGATTGGCCATGCGCTTCATTACTTCGGCTGTGGGCAGAAGCCGGTCGGATGTCCAGATGAAGCAGAGCGAAACTGTCTTGTCGGCTTTCTGTGTGAGATGGTTGACGAGTATGTGCTTGTTGAGCCGGTAGGCTTCGCGCACCTGACGCTTGACGTAGTTGCGCTTGACGGCGCGCTTGAAGTAGCGCTTGGGCACACTCACCATCATCTGCGCCATGGGCTGATGTCCGTCAGAAGGCTGTGAGTCTGTCTGTCGGCTGTCGGCCATGTACACCATACGCAGCGGTGAGGCTGTCATAGCCTTTGATCCGCCTCCGCGAAAGAGGCGGTCAATCTGCTTTTTGCTGTTAATGCGCTCCGACTGTGGGAGGCTGTATTTGGATGTTGTCATGTTAACATCTCAACTTACTTGTTGTTCTCCAGATAGTGCTGCAGCGCTCCTGTCATCGAAGGGAATTCCTTGGTGGGTGCTTCGAGGTCGAGTCGGTAGCCGGCATCGGTCACGGCCTTGGCTGTAGCGGGTCCGAATGTGGCGATGCGAACGTCGCCCTGAGTGAATTCAGGGAAGTTCTTGGTGAACGCCTTGATGCCTGAAGGGCTGAAGAATACGAGCATGTCGCAGTCGAACGACTTGGCTTCTTCTTCGGTGAAGTCGTTGCTTACGGTGCGGTACATCACGCATTCCTTATGGTGTAGTTTCTTGGCGTCGAGCAGGCGTTCGATGTCGTCGTTGTGTACAGAGCTGAGCGGCACGAGATACTTTTCGGTCTTGTGCTTCACCATGGTTGGTATGAGCGAGTCGATCTTGCCGGTTGTGCCGAAGAACACTTTGCGCTTGCGGTACTGCACGTACTTCTGTATGTAGAGTGCGATGGTTTCGGTGACGCAGAAGTATTTCATGTCCTCGGGGATTGTGATGCGCATCTCCTTGGCGAGGTTGAAATAGTTGTCGATGGCGTGGCGCGATGTGAAGACTACGGCTGTGAAGTCCAGCAGGCTGATCTTCTGCTGGCGGAATTCTTTGGGACTCAATCCCTCGACCTTGATGAACGGGCGGAACACGAGTTCTACGCCAAAGTCCTTGGCGATATCGAAGTAGGGTGATTTCTCGCTTGACGGTTCGGGCTGGGATATCAGAATCTTCTTAATCATTTCTCTTTGTATATGTAAGTATGTCGTGATTATTCGTAATTGTCATTGTGCCTTTGGGGCGAGGGGTGCGGGGCTTGTTGAGCAGGCGTTTTGTCAGTAATCCACCTTCAGGTTTGCCGTTGTTATCATGAGTGCTCCGATGAGCATCGCAAGGGGTATTATTTCAAGTGTGCAAAAGTACAAAAAAATTTGCAGAGAATGGCCTCCGTTTCTGAAAAAGATGAGATATGACTTGTAAAGCGACAGCAATTTGAATATGCCGAGCACTATGGCGGTGCTGAGGAGTGTCGTGTGTACGGGCATATCGAAGTAGGCCCGCAGCATCACTATAGGGAATATGCATACTCCCTCCATTGCGAGCAGGAAGAGGAACGACTTCATCCACAGGTCGTTGCGGCGCCGGTCGAAGAACACCCATCCTGTGACACTGTATGCCACGGCTTTGAGCATGGCGTATGCGGTGATGATGGCTGCGAACACTCCGATGGCCTGGTATTGGTCGATGATGAATGTGTCAGTGATGTTGCGCTGTACGTAGAAGAAGAATATGAGTGCCATCAACAGGCTGCTCTGGAGCACGAGGAAGAGCTGGAAACGCAGTTCGCCTGATGTCTCGCTGATGGATGTCAGCTTCTCGTTGTGGGGCGGACGGAAGAAGTCTTTGGCCTGGCGCAGTATGAATCCTTTGGACTTGGCGTAGGCTATGAGGGCGAGCACGAAGCATCCGAGCAGCAGTAGTGTTATGACGTTGTCGCGCGCTATGCTGTAGGGTACGGGGTCGCCTGCCACTCCGAGTCGTCCGCCGAAGAGTTCGGGATGGAAGAAGGGCTTGCCGGTGAAGTACGACTCGCGGTAGTACTTGGGCATGTTCACGTCGCGCCACGACTTGCCCTTGCTGTGTCCGGGCAGATGCAGCGTGTCGGGCTGCTGGCTCCATGTTATCTCCGAGGGTTTGATATTGGCCTGAATGGCGGAGTCTTGCTGCTCGGGTGTGGCGTTCCGCGGCAGCCACGACAGCACTTGTGCGGGCGTGGGCTGAAAGTGCTGGCGCTGCTGGGGTGCGGCTACGGGCTGTCCGTCCTCGCCGAGCACTATTTCCTCTACGTGTATGGAGTCAGAAGCTGTGTGAATCATTTAATTGTGGGTTGGTTGGTATATGTTTGCCGGGCATGCCTTGTGGCACGCCCGGCTTGAAGTATTACAGTCCGAATTCCTTCTTGATGTCGTCGACGCGGTCGAGCTTCTCCCATGTGAAGAGTTCGAGCTTCATGACCTTGGTGTCGTGGTAGCGCGATGTGAATGTCTTCTCGACAATCTCGTTCTTGCGTCCCATGTGTCCGTAGGCTGCTGTCTCGCGATAGATGGGCTGGCGCAGCTTGAGTGTGCGCTCGATTGCTTTCGGACGGAGGTCGAAGAGCTTGCTTATCTTCTGCGCTATCTCGGCGTCGCTCATCTGTACGCGTGAGCGTCCGTAGGTGTTGACATAGATGTTGACGGGCTCTGCCACGCCGATGGCGTAGCTCACCTGCACGAGCATTTCGTCGGCTACGCCTGCCGCTACCATGTTCTTGGCTATGTGGCGTGCGGCGTATGCTGCCGAGCGGTCTACCTTAGAGGGGTCCTTGCCCGAGAACGCTCCGCCGCCGTGTGCGCCCTTGCCGCCGTATGTGTCGACGATGATCTTGCGTCCGGTGAGTCCGGTGTCGCCGTGAGGTCCGCCGATGACGAACTTGCCGGTGGGGTTGACGAAGTACTTGATGTCGTCGCCGAAGAGTGCGAGCACCTTCTCGCTGTGTATCTCGGCCTTGACGCGTGGCATGAGGATGTTGAGCACGTCGTCCTTGATTTTGGCGAGCATGCGTTCGTCGTCGTCGTCAAACTCGTCGTGCTGGGTGCTCACTACGATGGTGTCGATGCGCTGCGGTATGCCTTCTTCTGAGTATTCTACAGTGACCTGGCTCTTTGAGTCGGGGCGCAGATAGGTCATCTGCTTGCCCTCCTTGCGTATGTCGGCAAGTACGCGCATGATGAGCTGTGCCAGGTCGAGCGTCACGGGCATATAGTTCTCGGTCTCGTTGGTGGCATAGCCGAACATCATTCCCTGGTCGCCGGCTCCCTGCTCTTCCTCCTCGGCACGGCTTACGCCGCGGTTGATGTCGTCGCTCTGCTCGTGTATGGCAGTGAGCACGCCGCAGGAGTTGCCGTCGAACTGGTATTCTGACTTGTTGTAGCCAATCTGGTTGATGGTCTTGCGTGCGATGGTCTGCAGGTCGATGTAGGCTTCTGAGCGCACCTCGCCCATGATTACCACCTGGCCTGTTGTGACGAACGACTCGATGGCGCAGTGTGCGTTCGCGTCGTAGGCGAGGAACTGGTCAACAAGAGCGTCTGAAATCTGGTCGGCCACTTTGTCGGGATGGCCCTCTGAAACTGATTCTGATGAAAAAAGATAATTCATTTTTTCCAAATTTTAAAATTAAAAAATTAGTGGAAAAACACCAATTACCGCTATCCAACCTGTTCTGTCTGTGCGCACCGGCGCATAGTTGGAGTGTGCAGTTTTAGCATTTTTTAGTGTGGTTGCAAGCAGCCAAATTCTTCCACAGAGTTATACATTTATCAAATCGGGTGCAAAGGTACTGCTTTATTTTGAGATAAAGCAATATTTCCTGTTAAATAACTGAACTTCTTGACTACTTTCGATTGCGAAACTTCAGTCAAACAAGAATCTGCCGTTGCAGATTATGACTGTCTGCTGGGTGCTGTTTTTGTTTTCCTCGCGAGGCTGCAATTGTTTCCTCATGAGGGAGCAATAATCGGCATGCTTTCCAAAAGGACTCCTTTTGCCTCCCAAAAGGACTACATTTGCCTGCTAAAAGGACTCCTTTTGGAGTGCAAAAGGACTACATTTGGAATGCAAAAGGACTACATTTTCCGGATGAGCCCCAAAAAATGCCCTGCAAAGGCTAAAGCATAGATTGACAAATGCTTTTGCCTTTGCAGGGCAATGGACTATTCCGTCAGGTCGACATGATTCACCGTTACGTCCTCGTGCAGGAATATGCGGGCTGTCTCGCTGAAGCGTTCCTCACTCTCGGTGGTGAGATAGCGGCACGTTCCGCCTTGCGTGATGTTGCGCTCCATTTCGGGATGACGCTTCAGATAGTCGGCAAGCGAATTTGCCACGTATGTGCCTTGCGACATGATGCGTACGCCTTTGGGCACATTCTTCACTACCGAACTCATCAGCAACGGATAGTGTGTGCAGCCGAGTATGATGGTATCGATGAGCGGATCCTTGCGCATGAGCTGGTCGATGCGCTTCTTCACGAAGTAGTCGGCACCGGGCGAGTCGGCCTCGCCTGCCTCAACTATGGCTGCCCAAAGCGGACATGCCACGCCCGAGACGTGTATGTCGGGAAACAGCTTGCGTATCTCCATCGAGTACGACTGGCTCTTTATGGTGCCCTCGGTGGCGAGCACGCCGATGTGGCGCGACTCGGTCAGATTGCCTATCGTCTCTGCCGTTGGGCGGATTATGCCCAGTACGCGGCGCGAAGGGTCGAGCATGGGCAGGTCGCGCTGCTGTATGGTGCGCAGAGCCTTTGCCGATGCGGTGTTGCATCCGAGTATCACGAGATGGCAACCCATGGAGAACAGCTTGAGCACGGCCTGCCTTGTGAACTGGTAGACCACTTCAAACGAGCGCGAGCCATAGGGTGCGCGGGCGTTGTCGCCGAGATACATGTAGTCGTATTGCGGCAGTAGCTGGCGTATGCCGTGCAGCACGGTCAGTCCGCCGTAGCCCGAATCGAACACGCCGATGGGGCCTGGTTGTTGCGGAAAGTTCATCATACGGCTATTTGTTTAATTCGGCTCTGATTGCCTCGGTGGCGTCCTCGCCCATCTCGGGGTTGATGTACGGGCAGGCGTCGCCGTCGGTGTTGAGTATGAAAGCGTAGCCCTGCTGGGCTCCAACCTTCGCCATTGCCTCGTTGAGCTTGAGCTTGACGGGAGCAAGGGCGTCGGTCTCAGCCTGCTTTAGCAGTCGCTGTGCCTCCTGCTTGAAGGCTACGTTCTTCTCCATCATCTCCTGTATCTCGGTCTGACGCTTGCGAAGGATGGCAGGAACGAGGTCGCGTTGCTCGTCGAGAAACTCCTCATACTTGGCATTGAACTCCTGTTCAGAGCGTTTCATCTCGCTCTCGTACTTCTGGCGCAGGTCGTCTATACTGCGTTGCGCCATGAGATATTCGGGCATCGACTTCAGTAGGGTGCTGTAACTGCAAACACCGAACCGTATCTGCGCACTCGCCAGCAACGGAAGGGCAAGCACGAAGAGTAGTAAGAATAATTTCTTCATAAATGTTGTCGCTTTTGGGATTCTTGGAATAAATGGAGTAGCCGTCTCCTTACGCTGTATTTGGCTTGAAAGAAAAAAGGAGGCTGCGGCTTATAAGCCATAGCCTCCTTTTGTATTGTATTTGCTTATAGTGTCAATTACTTCTTGGCAGCAGCCGGCTTGTTGAGCTGGGCCTTAACCTCGGCAGTAACATCCTTGCTGAGAGTGTCGCTGATGTAAGGTATGCCTGATGTGATGTCCATGATGTAAACATAACCGCCTGTCTTGCCTACAGCCTTGATAGCCTCAACGAGCTTGTTGGTGATAGGGCTGATCTTCTCCTGCTGGAGCTTGGCGAGAGCCTGCTGGTTGTCCTGGGCGGTCTGCTGTATCTTCTGATACATCTGCTGGAGGCTTTCCTCTGTCTCCTTCTTCTTGGTCTCGTTCATTGTCGAGGCGTTCTTGTCGTAGTCCTGGGCCTTGCGCTGGAGCTCGTCCTGCATAGCCTTGAGGTCGTTGTCATACTGCTTGGCAGCGGCTTCCACCTCGCCACGAGCCTTGATGAACTCAGGCATTGACTGCATGATGTCCTGTGCGTTAACGTGTCCGAATTTCTGTGCGAATGTTGCCAATGGCATGCACAACATAAGCATTAAGATAAGCTTTTTCATTTTCTATTTTTTTTGTTATTAATTATTTTCCAAACTCTATAAATGAATTTTCAAAATTACAAATTCCTAATTCCGAATCAGCAAAGCCTAACAATTCAAATTGAATAATTCAAAATCGCAGGCAAAGCCGAGAACAACTCAAAATTCCTAATTCCTAATTCCTAATTCTAAATTCCATAGCCGAGCTTCTGCAGCACTTCGTTGCTGATGTCAATCTTGGGCGAACCGAATATTATGCCTGAGTCGGAAGCACGGTCGAGCACGAGCGAGTAGCCACGCAGTTCGGATATCTCCTTCACCGCTGTGTATATCTCCTCCTGAATGGGCGACATGAGGCTCTCGCGCTTCTTGAACAGCTCGCCTTCGGGTCCGAAGTACTTGCGCTTAAGGTCGCTTGCCTCCTTCTCCTTCTTCATTATTGCCTCCTGGCGGTCTTTCTTCTGTTCTGCCGAAAGGAACACCATCTCATTCTGGTAGTTCTTGTAGAGCGTTGAAGCCTCGGTGTTGAGCGCCTCAACTTCGGCCTGCCATTTCTTCGACACCTGGTTGAGTTGTTCGTTGGCACGCTCGTATGCCGGAATGTTCTTCAGAATGTATTCCATGTCGAGCAGCGCAAACTTCTGCGCACTTGCCGTCAATGCCGTTATGGCAAAGAGGCAGATAAGCATTAATTTCCTCATATCTTTAACAATTATATTATCATTCAATTCCTTATTTCTAACTCCTGGCTCTTAATTCCTCGCTCCTTCTGCCGTTCAGGCAAAAGGATTAGAACTCCTGACCGAGGATGAAGTGGAACTGCGAACCGCCCTTGGTGCCGAACACCTTGTCGAAGCCGTAAGCCCAGTCGATACCCATCAATCCTACCATCGGGAGGAAGATGCGCACACCAATACCTGCCGAGCGCTTCATATCGAACGGGTTGAACTTCTTGGTTTCGGTCCATGAGTTACCGCCTTCGATAAATCCGAGGCCGTAGATGGTGGTGTTGCCAAGGAGGAACGGATAGCGCAATTCGAGTGTCATGCGGTCGTAGGCATAGCCCTCGTAGCCGTATGGAGTGAGCGAACCGTTCTCATATCCACGCAGACCGATGGTCTCTTCGGCGTATGATGTAGAGTATCCAGTCATACCGTCACCACCCATGTAGTAGGTTTCGAACGGCGACTTCTTCCACTTGTTGAACGAGCCGAGCAATCCGAATTCGAGTCGGGTCATAAGCACAAGACACTTCTGTCCGCTTGTGAGTGCGGTGAACATGCGACCCTTGAACTTCCACTTGTGGTATTCTACCCAGCGGTACTTCTCCTGCTGCTCCTTATTATAGGTAGCCGACTTAGCGTTGGTGGCGAGGTGTTCGTAGTCCTTGCCGTCCCATGCCGACCATGGCGGAGTAACGGTAACCGATGCTACGAACTCTGAACCGCGGCGTGGGAACAACTGGTTGTCGGTAGATGTACGCGACAGCTGTATGCTGAGGTTGAGGTTGTTGGAATTACCGTTGGTCATGAGGAAGTAGCTCCAGTTCTTAAGCATATAGCGTGTGTACGAGAGCGAGAGCGACAACTGGAAGTAGTCGTCTGGCCAGCGCAACTGCTTGCCCCATCCCAGTGAGAAACCGAACAACTTGATGTATTTGTCGGGATCGTAGTACGACTCGTAGTTGTTGTAGTTGCCGTAGCTGCCATAACCGTACATATAATTGAAGTAGTTGTTGAAGTAACCACTGTTGTAGTAGTTGCTCGAAACGTCGGTCTGCTTAGAGAAGTAGGCTCCTACCGAGAACTGTATCGGCCGCTTGCCTCCAAACCAGTTGGTTGAATAAGAGGTGTTGTACGACTGATAGTATGTACCGTTGGTTTGTGCTCCGATAGAGAGAACCTCACCGTCGCCGATCGGCATGATACCACGATGCTCCTTGTTCTTGTTGAAGAGGTTGCGCATCGAGAAATTGTTGAGCTTGAGTCCGATTCGTCCGATTACACCAGTCTGTCCCCATCCGAGCGAGAACTCAATCTGGTCGTTCGACTTCTGCTCAAGATCGTAGTTGATATCTACTGTTCCGTTCTCTGGGTCGGGCACAGGCTGCGGATTGACCTTCTCCGGATCGAAGTGTCCCATTGATGCAATCTCACGTGCCGAACGCTGCAGAGCCTCCTTCGAGAAGAGGTCGCCCGGCTTTGTACGAAGCTCGCGACGCACTACATTCTCATACAGACGGTCGTTACCGTTGATGCGTACGTGGTTGATGTGGGCCTGCGGTCCCTCGAAGATACGCATCTCAAGGTCGATAGAGTCGCCTACGATGTTTATCTCTGTAGGATGAAGCGAGTAGAAGAGGTATCCGTTGTTCCAGTAGTTGTTGCCCACGGCGTCCTCGTCTTCGGTGAGTCGCTTGTTCATAAGCTTCTGGTTGTAAACGTCGCCCTTCTTCATGCCGAGAACGGAAGCAAGATAATCAGAGCTGTAAACAGTGTTGCCCACCCATGTTATGTTTCGTACAAAGTACTTCTTGCCTTCGTCTACCTTTATATTTATGCTTACGTGCTTGTCGTCAACGTTCCATACGCTGTCGCTCAAGATTACAGCGTCGCGGTAGCCATGCTCGTTATACTTGTCGATAAGTTTCTGCTTGTCGGCCTTCCAACGCTCGGGAGTGAACTTCTTCGACTTGAGGAATGATGACAATTTGCCCGCCTCGTGAGTCTTGGAGAACGCACCCTTCTTGAACAGACCGCCCTTTATCTGGCTTGCCCGCAAAGCATCGTTGCCCTCGATGGTGATGGTGCGCACCTTCATCTTCTCCTTCTTGTCGATGATGACATCGAGGATGACGTGGTTTTTCTGCGCAACGTCATCGCGCTGCACCACCTGAATGTCCGCGTTCTTGAATCCCTTGTCGTCGAAATACTTCTTGGCAAGAATCTTGGCGCGGTCAATCATGTTAGGCGTAATCTGTGCTCCTTTAAGGAGTCCGAGCTTCTCCTCCATATCGGTGCGCTCCGACTTCTTCAGACCAATGTAATTGATAGTTGACACACGCGGACGCATCTGCAGGTGGATGTGCAGATAAGCCTTGTCGTGTACGAGCGAGTCTACGGATATAGACACCTCCGAGAACAGGCCATACTTCCAGTAATGCTTCACAGCGTCGGTAATCTCGTCGCCTGGCAGCTGTATCTCCTGTCCGATAGACAGTCCGGATATGCCCGTGAGCATATAATCCTCGTAGCCTTCAGCTCCAGTAACTGCGATGCCCGCAATCTCTACTGTGCGCGGTGTTCCGGCATAGGATATGTCCGGGTATACGATTTTGTCCTGCGCCTTTGCGATGATGCTGCATGCAATGATGCAGAGTGTGGTCAACACCTTTCTTATATTCATTGTCTTCTTATTGTTTTTATCTTGTTAATCCTGGGCGTATACTCATTACTTGCTTTCTTCTGCTTCCACCTGTTTGCCGGTCTTTCCGAAGCGGCGTTGGCGATGCTGATAGTCGGCAATGGCCTTGTGCAGGTCGGCTTCGTTGAAGTCGGGCCAGAAAGTATCGCAGAAATACAGTTCGGAGTAAGCTATCTGCCACAACAGATAGTTGCTGATTCGCAGTTCACCACCGGTGCGTATCAGCAGGTCGGGGTCGGGAATTGATGCCGTAGTGAGGCTTTGCGACACGGTGTCTTCGGTGATGTCGCCGACAGAGAGTTGTCCGTCGAGAGCCTTTTGTGCTATATCCTTCATAGCCTTTGTTATCTCCCATCTTGCCGAATAGCTCAAAGCTACCACCATTGTCATTGCTGTATTATTGGCAGTATGGTCGATTGTTTCCTGAAGTTTGCGCTGCACTTCAGCTGGAAGACGTTCAATGTCGCCAATAACCTTGAAGCGAACGTTGTTCTTCATGAATATCTCGTCCTCGAGCGACGACAGCACAAGCCCCATAAGTGCGGCTATTTCTGTCTCCGGACGGTTCCAGTTCTCGGTAGAGAAGGTGTATAGAGTGAGATATTTCACGCCGAGTCGTGTACATTCAGATGTGATTCGCCTTACGGTTTCCACACCTGCCTGATGTCCATAGCTTCTCGGTTTACCGCGTTCGGTAGCCCATCGTCCATTGCCGTCCATTATTATGGCAATGTGTTGTGGTATATTGTTTTTATCGAGTTGGTTGGTCATTGTTGCTTATTGTTTAATCGTCTTCGTTGTGGCATGTTCGGCATTTAGGCATAAAGCTGTATGTCAGCGTGAGCTGAATTGCCGAATAGCAGTCGGTATTCTTGAGCAGTCCGCTGCTTTTTATTCCGTACGGGTCTTTCACTCCGTCGAGTTTGTCGCTCATCGAGAAGTGTTCGGCCCATTCAAGTGCTACATTCAGCTTCTTGCCAGCCTTGTATTTCACGCCGAGCCCTATCGGAACATTGGCTGTGAAGGCATTGTCGCCATCGCCTCCGGCATATGTGGCACCCAATCCGGCAAAGATGAACGGCGTAAAGCGTTTGGCTCCGCGATAGTCCTGCCCTGTTCCGTATGGCCAGAAGTTGTATTCGTAGGTCACGCCAGCGTCAACAAGCGTCTTATTGAACTTGTATGGCGTTGTGGCATAGTCGGGATAGTATGTATTGGAGTCGGCCGACGAGCCTTTCAGCTTGCCATAAGCTGCCGAAAATTTCAACGCCATATATGGATTGAACACTCGTCGCAACACCACCGAGGCCATTGGCTGCATGTTTTTGGTAAGGCTTCCGCCGAAGTCACCTTGGTATGTCACTACACCAACGCCCGCTCCTATCTCCATACGGTATTGATAGTCGGATTGTGCCAGGCACGTTGCCGATATGACACAAGCGAGTGAGACGACAAGGTTTCTAATCATGCTTATATATATAATGTGTATTAGTTCTCGAAAGAGGTCTGCTCCTTAATCCATCCCAGTCGGTTGATGCGTCCACGCCAAGTCATACCGTTACGTGCATTGACAAGCCAGAGACTCTTGTTTTTGTCGACAGTCAGAGCATAGACACCCTTTGTGGTGACTGCACCGGCTACGTTCTCGTTGAAGTTGGCGGGCAGAACCACAATAGCTGTATCCTCACGCCATGTTATGCCGTTGTCCAATGACTTGTAGAACTTAGGAGCCTTGCCTTCTTCCTGACCCATCATATACACGCCATTATCGTATGCTACGGCGCTGATGCCGCTGAGTAATGGTGCTGCATGGGTATTGTCTTCAGACACACCGTAGTATGCCCAAGGCTGGTTTTCGCTATTGTCGGCAGCCTCATCAATCTTACCCCAGATGGTAAGATACTTGTCGTTGGGGTATGTATCAGCGTTGCGTGTTCCGAAGAGCATAACTCGGTCGGTCTTGGCATAGCCGTTTATTTCAACACTTGCGTATGTAGTTTCAGCATAAGGCATAAGCGAGAGCTTGTCGTCAACCTCGGCTACTGCCCATGTTGCGCCGTTGTCGTTAGAAGCCATGAGTCGTCCGTCAGAAGCATAACCGTACAGGCTGTATCGGCTCGCAGCCACGAGACGTGTCACGCCAGTAGCTTCGGCTACGGTGTTCCATGTCTTTCCATCGTTGGTGCGTACTATATTGCCACCATCGCTTATGTATACGTAGTCGTCCTTTGCCACAACACTCTTGTAAGCATCGGCTGCGAGATTGTGTCCGAGGTTAGTCTGGCACTTTGTCCATTGTGTTCCGTCATTGGCATATACAAGAGTTGCATTGCCATCAGTACCGAGGAGCAGCAGTTTTCCGTTGACAGCAGCTGTCTTTACGGCCTGCAGGTTCTTCAGTTCGGCGCATATAGACGTGGCATGCCATGCGAACGAGTCGGCTTGTTCCTTATGTACGTTCACATGTACGGTGTATTTCTTCACCGAAAGTCCTGAATTGCTTACTGCCTGGATTTCGCGATCTACAGAGAAGTCGGTAGAATCGGTTGAGTTGAAATAGTTCAGCGAGTCGCTTGACGTGCTCTTAATGACCACCAGTCCTGACGAACTGCTGGACACCGAGCACAGAAGTTTCTTGGCATCAACACCGCATGGCAATGAGTCGGGATTGTATACCTTACCGTTTATTTGGTCAATATAGAACTTATAGTTGCTCAATGACAGTTCTTTCACGACGAGACTGTCGCGCAGTCCGTCTGAAGTTTTCACAAATGTTTTCTGTTTAGCCGTCGTTACAGAGAAGCTTGAGATTGCACAATCGTCTGTGTATGTGTAATCGTTGTCGCTATCAAGGCAAGATGCCATCAAAAATACTGTCGCGAGCAGCAGTGTAAAAGCTGCGAACTTACTTTTCATTATACTCTAACTTATTGTTTTTAGCTGCAAAATTAATCAGAATTCTCCAAATAGAACTTCTTTTGTCTTTATAATTATGCAATTTATTGATTAATAGTCTTATTTTTAAGGTTGTTTAGTGTTTTTGTTGTGTTCGCATTAGTCAAAAAAAGGACTGCAAGCTGGTAAAATGCTTGCAGTCCACTTATATCGCGTTATTTTGCGCGTAAAATCCGTTTGAGCTTACTCCTCGGGCAGCATTGCCACTGTGATGTGGTTGCCCGACTTGTTGAATTCCTTCATATAGTTGCAGATGTCCTGCGGAGTGAGAGCCTCAAGGGTCTTCAGGTAGTCGCTATACTGGTCGATTCCGAGGTTCTGATACTGATTGATTATGCTGAGCCAGTAGCCGTTGCTCTTCTGCGAGTCGTGATATGACTTGATCATATACTCCTTGCACTTATCCAGCTTGGCAGGGTCGCAAGTGTTGGCGAGGTTCTTCACTTCGTCGTTCATGATGCGCATAGCCACGTCTTTCTTCTCGGGCTTCATCGGACAGTAAGCGAATATCTGGAACATACGATAGTTGTCCTTGCCTACTGAGCATCCGCCGTTGGCTCCAACCGAGTATGCTGCACTCTCCTTCTCGCGAATCTTGTCGAGATATTCCATTGAAAGAATCTGTCCGGCGATGCTTGCGCAGAGAGCGTTCTTGGTATTGTACGGCATATTCTCATTGTGCCACATCATGTAAGCTGTCGACTTGGGAGTCTCCTGCTTGCGCTTGAAGATGTTCTCCACAACGCCTGTCACGGGCTTAACCTCACGCTTGCTTGCCACGATCTTGCCTTCTGAAGGCAGCGAGCCGATGTACTGGCAGATGAGCGGACGTATTGTAGCCTCGTCGAAGTTGCCGATAATGGTGAATGTCCAAGCCTTTGCATTGGCTGTACGTTCCTTTGCTATCTGGAGGATACGGTCGTAATTGATGTCCTTAATACGCTCAATGGTGAGCGGTTCCAGACGTGGGTTGTGGTTGTAGATAGTTGCATTGAGCGAGTCGCTGAGCGCTGTCTCCGGGTCGAGCGAGCGGTTCTTCAGCGTCACTTCCATCTGTGTAAGGAGCTTGTCGAATGTCTTCTGGTCCTTGCTGATGTTGGTGAAGTAGAGATACAGAAGCTGCATCATTGTCTCAACGTCCTTAGGTGTAGAAGCGCCCGATGCTGTAGTGTACAGTTCCGAACCAAGACTGATGTCGAAGTTGGCTATCTTTCCAGCCAAAGCCTTTGAGAGGTCGGTTGACGAGAATGCTCCGAGTCCGCTACCACCGATTACTGCGTCAAACACCTGCAGGTTGGTATAGTCCTTCGGACCGTAGAGAGTTGTACCGCCGATGCCGCGTGCGCTCATGATGACCTGATCCTTCTTGTAGTCGGTCTTCTTAAGCAATACGGTAGCACCGTTAGAGAGTGTGAGTGTAGTATAGCCGAACTTGTCGCTCTTCTTCTCGCTCTTTATCTTGCCTGGCTTAGGCATCTTGGCGATGAGCGGTTCGTTCTTCACGTTGTCAACGTAAGCTGTGATTTCAGCCGAACGTGCATCCTTTATAGCACCGAGGAGCTGAGCCTCTGTAGGATAGACATTGCCCTCAGCCTCGTTGCAGAATGATATGATTACGGTGTTGCTGTCGTTCTCGGGCAGCATTTCCTTCATCATCTTGTTGATTTCCTCCACTGGGATGGCATTCACAACCTGCTTCATTACTGGATAAGTGAACTCGATTGACGGCATAGGCTCGTTAGAGAGGAAGTTGCCGAGCAGCGGAGCATACAAAGCAGCATTGGTGCGCTTGTCCTTGGCGCTGTATGCGCGGTCGAGCTGGCTGAGATAGTTCTCCTTGAAGCGTGCCAACTCAGTAGCGGTGAATCCGAACTTGGCTGCACGCAGAGCCTCGGTGTAGGCAGCCTTGAGGCTCACAGCCATATCCTTCAATTCCTTCGGTGCTACAGATATGCTGAAAGCGTCCTTTGTTTTGGCAAAGATATACTGTCCGTCGCTTGCCCTTGCCGACACGTACGGACAGTTGGCGTCGAGTCCCTTCTCATACATACGGTTGTTGAGCAGGCTCACTGCAGCGCTCTTGGCGTAGTCGTAGACGATGTAGTTCATGTCGTGCTTCAGCGAGTCGGGATAGACATCGTGCTTCACCATGTACTGCACCATATTGGTGGTCTGCTCCTTGTCCTTGTCGATGATTACGATAGGCTGTGCGTTGTCGGGCACCTGCTCGTCAATGACGGGTGCGATGTTGGCAGGATTCTTGAACGAGCCGAAGAGTTCCTTGATTTTCTTCTCGGTGTAGTCAACGTCTACGTTACCTACAACGATGATAGCCTGGTTGTTGGGATGATACCACTTCTCGTAGTAGTCGCGCAATTCCTTCGGCTTGAAGTTGTCGATTACCGACATGAGTCCGATAGGGAAGCGTTCGCCATACTTCGATCCTGGGTAGAGTTTTGGCAAGTTGCGCTCGAACATACGGTTAGAAGCACTGGTGCGCAGACGCCACTCCTCGTGGATAACTCCGCGCTCCTCGTCAATCTCCTTGGGGTCGAGCAGCAGAGCGTTCGACCAGTCGCTGAGGATAAGCAGACATGAGTCAAGAGCCGACTGGCGTGCTGTAGGAACGTTAGATATATTGTAAACGGTCTGGTCGATAGAAGTATAAGCGTTGAGGTCGGCTCCGAACTTCACACCGATGCTCTCGCAATAGCGAATCACTTCATTGCCCGGGAAGTGCTTTGTACCATTAAAACACATGTGCTCAAGGAAGTGTGCCAATCCGCGCTGGCTCTCTTCTTCCTGTATTGAGCCCACCTTCTGTGCGATGTAGAAGTCGGCTCGGTTCTCAGGCCAGTTGTTGTGACGGATGTAGTAGGTCAGTCCGTTATCCAGTTTTCCTACACGTACGTCAGGATCATTGGGTATCGGCGGCATCTGTTGTGCCTGGGCTAGTCCTGCAAACACGGCGAGGACGGCTACCAAAAGTTTTCTGAGTTTCATGAAATATTTATTTAGTTTTATTTTAGTTCGATTTAGTACACATACCATTAAGCGTACGTGCAAAATTAACACATTAGTTTGATATACTAGCATTAAGCCATGGAAAAGCTACGTTTCTTAGTTTTAATTAATTATTCACGGGTGTTTTTTCTTTTGTTACGCGGGTGATGTGTCAGAATTTCCTCGCGCAGTGTGGTTATGTCGATGTGAGTATAGATTTGCGTTGTCTTAATGTTCTCGTGGCCCAGCATTTCCTGTATGGCTCTCAGGTCGGCTCCTCCCTTGAGCAGTTCGGTAGCAAACGAGTGGCGCAGCGTATGTGGCGACACTGTCTTGGTGATGCCTGCATCGTCGGCAGTGCGCTTTATCATTATCAGTATCATGGTGCGCGTGAGGTGGGCACCGCGCCTGTTGAGGAACACATAGTCCTGTTCGCCGGGCTTGACGTTCATCAGATTGCGGTCGTAGAGCCACAGCCGTATCTCATGCAGGGCAGTGTCGGATATGGGCACGAGCCGTTCCTTGTCGCCCTTGCCTACGATGCGCAGGAACTTCTCGTGTTCGAACACGTCGTTGAATTTGAGGTTGACGAGTTCGGACACGCGCAGTCCACACGAGAAGAGCACTTCGATGATGGCCCTGTTGCGCTGGCCTTCCCATTTGGAGAGGTCGATGGCTGCCTCCATGCGGTCGACTTCTTCGGTCGAAAGCACCTCGGGCAGGTGTTCGCCTACGCTTGGTGCCTCAAGCAGTTCGGACGGGTCGTCCCTTAATATGCGGTCGATGACGAGATACTTGAAGAACGACCTCACTCCACACAGTATTCTTGCCTGCGACGACGAAGCGATGCCAAACTCGTATATCACGGCAGCGAAGTTCTGAAGATGTTCGAGTTTCACGTCCTCCACCTTCAGGTTTTCGTTGCGCAGATAGTTGAGCAGATAGTCGATGTCGTGAGTATATGCCTCTATCGTATTGTCGGAGTATCCGCGTTCGAGTCGGAGATAGCGCACGTATCGGCGTCTGAGCACGCCAAGTTCGTCGTTTTGCATTGCTATTATTATTTCTTGAGTTCGAATCCCAGGCGCATTCCGTCGTAATTCTTTATAATCGAATTGATTACGGCAGCGCTTGTGCTGAGTCCGGCAGTAGAGTTGCTGATGGTCTTCAGCACCGTCATGAGCTTGTTGGAATTGAATGTAAGCGTCATTGTCGAGCCTTGTGTAGACACGTAGGCGGTGTATGCCTTGCCATAGGTGGGAGTGAATGTGATGGTTTTGTTCTCCTTGTTGAAGACATATTTGCCCTTGGTTTCGCGCTTCTTTATCTTTGATGTGTAGTTGCCTTCGCCGTCGAATGTGTAGGCGATGCCGTTGACGCCCATCTTATTGAGTATCGGCGCCACCTTGTTCTCCATCTTTGTGGCAATGGCGCTGCCTCCTGCCTGAGCCAGCACGCTGCTGCTCTCAAACTCACAAGCCGGTGCGGAATACTTCCATGTGCCCTTGATTGACGACTCGCTTGTCATCTTGTCGCCCACTACACTACCTACTACACCCTTAAGGATGTCGCCAATGCTCTGAGCCTTTACGCTTGATGCGAACAGGCACATAAGTGCCATCACGAATACAATCTTAAAATTCTTCATTACCATAAAACTATATTTTTTAAAATTCTTAATTCAAAAATGCAAACGCTGCCGAGAATAATTCAAAATTCAAAACTCAAAATTCAAAATTGCCGCAGGCAACCAATTCCTAACTCCTAATTCCTAATTCCTAATTAATAATATGTATGTCGCGCTGTGGGAAAGGTATCTCGATATGGTGTTCGTTGAGCGTGTTGTATATAGCCTCCTTCACCTGTCCGGTCATTCCGAACTTCTCCTCCACGAGCACCCAGTAGGTCACGAACAGATTGACCGAGTTGTCGCCGAACTCGTCGAACACCACACTTACGGGCTTCTTCAGGTCTATCACGTTGCGTCCGTCGGCACTCTTTCGGGCCTGCGCCTTGACGGCAGCGACGAGCATCTGCCTTACTTCTTCAACGTTTGAGCCGTAGGCAACACCCACGGGCACCTTCACCATCTCGTACGAATGGTTCTTGGTGATGTTCTTGAAGTTCTTGCTGAAGAGCGAACTGTTGAGGAAGGCAATGACGCATCCGTCTGCCGTAAGCACCTGTGTGCTCTGATAGGTGATGCTGTCCACCTTGCCACGTATGCCGTCGCACTCTATGAAGTCGCCCACACGCACACGTCCTGTCATAAGCGATATGCCGTAGAAGAAGTTCTCGAGCAGGTCTTTCATTGCAAAACCCACACCTGTAGCCAATCCTGCCGATATCACGGAGATGGCTGTCGAGGGTATCTTGAGCATCTTGATGGCAATGATGGCATAGAGTCCCCAGCAGCAGATGGCTATGATGTTGTTGGCGAGCGTGAAGTTGGGCTTGCCGTTGACTACTATCTTAGAGCGGTGATACTTATGATAGAGCGACTTGATGAGATAGTTGAGATAGCGGAAGACGAAGAACTGCGAGCCCACCATCACCAGCTTCAGTATCGACAGCTGCACCACGCCGGTGACATTGAGGAAGTCGAACTGGAATATCTTCCACACCGTGTCGGTCAGGTCGAACACGTTGGCAGCCCACCATATCGACAGCAGCACCGAGAACACGCTCAGCACAGGCACCAGTGCCATGTATATGAAGTCGTAGAACCACGTCACGTTGATGTGTGCGCCGTGACTTACGGTGATGACACTGAGCAGCGAGCCCTTGCGCGCCTTCTCGGCTTCCTTCTCGGAGTGGATGCGGTGGCTGAGCCATCGGCGCTCGTACACGCCGAGCATGTCGTATACGCAAGTGATGGTCTGTATGCAACTGAGCTGGAACATCCACCATATCAGCACCTGCACCGACAGCAGCACGTAGCCATACCAGGCCGATGCCGTAGAGAAAGTCATGATGAGCAGCGATATCCATGTATAGAATATGTCAGAGCGCGGTATGTTGTCGTTGTGGCGCGTTATGACGTTCCACTGCCACAGTGTGAACACGAGCAGTATAGGGGGGAAGATGAGCGCCACAAGATTGTTCGGAATGAACACTATACGGAACGTTATGACGATGAACGACATGAGCATAATGGGCGTATAGATGCGGAAACCGCTCTTTATCTGAGTGCCCGTGAGGCGCACAAGCAGCGAGAAGAAGATGGCACACAGCAGCCAGGCGTACTCTATGAGCAGCTTGGACGCCATGAGGAAGAAGTTGTGATACATGAACGAGCGCGCCACCATCACCGACACGGCAAAGATGAACATGGCGACGAACAGTATGAGGCACACCTTCTTCTTCATGAAGTTGTCGGTGCGGAAGCGGCGCGGCACGAGCCAGCGCACGAGCACGTTGCTCAGCAGGGCTGCCACAATGATGTAGAACAGAACGAACAGGCTCAGACCCATCACTATCGGTCCGCGCCACTGCGAATACACCTGTCGTTCGGTGCCGTTGACGGTTTTCACCTTCTCGGTGTTGTATTTCTCGCTCACATCCGCCTTAGCGTTATGGTAGGACATAGGCATCGAGGAGATAATCTCGAGATAGTTCTGGTCGCCGTTGACAAATATGTTGTGCTGTATCTCGTTGTAGCGCTGCATGGCATAGTCGTTCACCTTCTTGAGGCGTAGCGATATGCGCTGGTAGTGCTCGTTGTCCTTCTGCACCGAGGCGCGCATGTTGGTCAGGTTGCGGCACAGGGCTGTAGCGTAGGCAAGGCACGCCTTGCGGTCGGCCTGACCCGCCTCGTCGAGCATGAAGGGCAGCTGTCTCTGCTTGCCGTTCTTGTCGAGTATGTACTTCGGGCCCTTAACCTTGCCGTTCTTGATGTCCCGCTGCATCTTGAGCGACGGCGGTATGTTGCCGAGCGTCTCCATAAGATACTGATAGCGTGCTATCTCGGCATCCATACGCTTCATTATGCGGTCGTAGGGCATGCGTCGCTTGCTGAACTCGCGATACAGCTCGGTGGCTTCATGGCATGCGTATGTCATGTCGAACGTGAAGTCCTGCTTCTGCGAGTAGAGCATCAGGGCTATCTGGTCGCTGCGCTGCATGAGCGAGATCATCTGCTTGTGCTGCTGCTGGTTGTATGCGGCATAGCGCGCCATGTTCTGTCGCTGCTCGCCAAACGATGTCTCCAGTTCGGCACGCAGCACCGAGAGTGTCGACTTGAGGTTCTTCTCCTTGAGCACGGCACCGGCACTCATCGCCACGCATAGCATGACGACAAGACACAATGCGCGCCTTAAAGCTTTTGTTGTCATATACTGATTGCTTGTTGTTATTTCTTGTCTTTTACGTCGGGAGAGTATTGTCCTGACGTGCAAAATTATAGTATTTTTCTCACAAAAAAGGCCTGCCGGCCATATTTTTCACCGTATAGTCAGTCAATGACGGCTCAAAATATGCCAGCAGGCGGTTTCGTTCAGCCAAAAGCTGTGGTGTATATATGGGTGTATAGGGTGCTACACGCCCGGGTTCTGGGTTTCAGGCTCCTTCGACTTGAGGCTCTCGTAGCTTGCAGCCTCCTTCACCTTGAGTCCGGCAAGTAGCGCCTTGACGCGGTTGCCGTTGGCGTCGATGGTGGTTTCGGGCATGAAGAGTATGTGCGAGCCTACGATATTGTCGGTTGCATTAAACTCCTTGGCGGTCTTGGCACCCTTCGAGCGTATGCCTACCTTGAACGTTCCGATGCCGTCAATGTGCACCTTGTTGCTGCGCTGCAGCTCCTGGCGCAACACTTCCGAGAGTTCGGTGAGCACGGCAACGATGTCCGAGCGCTTCACTGTACTGTTGTTCTGCATCACCTCGGCAAGGTCCTTGGTGTTGATTGTTTCACGATGGGCTGCACGTGCATAAAACTTTCCGTTGGTGTTGCCCTTACGATTGCTCTGATAGATCTTGAAATTTACTGCCATAATTCTGATTTTTTAATGTTAAGTGTTAAGTGTTAAATGTTAAGTTGTTTGTGTTTGAATGTTAAGTGTTAAATGTTAAGTGTTAAGTTGTTTGTGTTTTTCATGGTAGAGCATAGTTGGGCGGACTTGGTCGACATGGGTCCGGCGGATGCATCCATTTGTTCTGCTCTGCGTTTCATCAGCAAACTGTGTTTCTGATTACGTTTGCAAAGGTACAATCTGGCGCAAGCGATGTCAAGTGTTTGGCAGAAAAATTTCATTTAAAGTGATTTTTTCTATCAACCGCAACTTTTTCCCTTAATCTTTATTCCAATCTGCCAGCCCTTCAACTATCCGTTTCACCCCCTCTACTAGCCTTTCGCGCGGGCACGCCATATTGATGCGGATGAAGTGCTCGCCCTCGCTGCCGTACATGCTGCCTGCATTCACCCACACCTTATGCTCGCGCAGCAGGTGCTCCTCTATCGCTTCGGACGTCACGCCCAATGCCGAACAGTCCACCCAAGCCAAGTATGTACCTTCCATACGCATCACGGGCAGGTGGGGCAAGGCTTCTGCCATGTATTGGCGGAGCCACTCGTAGTTGGCTGTGAGATAGCGGCGTAGCGCAACGAGCCACTCCGCTCCCCCATCGGTGTAGGCTGCCATAAGCGCCTCAACGCCAAAGGGATTGACGTCGCACACCTCGTTGATGTTGATGGCACGGTCGATGCGCTCGCGCACTTGGGCGTCGCGGCACACTATGTTGGCTATCTGCAGACCGGCTATGTTGAACGCCTTCGACGGCGAACAGCATGTTATGGAACCATAGCTCAGCTCGTCGGGCAGCGACCCGAACGGTGTGTACTTGTTGTCGTATAGCGTCAGCTCGCAGTGTATCTCGTCCGACACCACGCGCACGCCGTGCTTGCGGCACAGCTCAGCCACACGCGTCAGCTCGGAGCGTGTCCACACACGTCCGCCGGGGTTGTGCGGATTGCAGAGCAGGAGCAGCCGGGCACGCTCGTGCGAGAGTTTGCGGTCCAGATCGTCGAAGTCTATCTCATAGCGCATCGCCACCTTATTATATATAAGGGCATTGGACACCGTCTCGCTGCCGTTGTTGCGTATGCTCGAATAGAAGCAGTTGTACACCGGACCCTGCACTATCACCTGGTCGCCGGGCAGGGTGAGCGCCTTGATGACGGCGGATATGGCGGGTACTACGCCCGACGTGTATATGATGTCGTGAGGGGTGAAGTGCCAGTCGTGCTGGCGGGCAAACCATCGGCACACCGACTCGTAGTAGGCATCGGGCACACGTGTGTATCCGAATATGCCGTGAGCCACACGGCGCTGCAACGCCTCGGTTATGGCGGGATAGGTCTCGAAGTCCATGTCTGCCACCCAGAGGGGTATGACGTCGTCCGAAGGAGCCGAGTCCCACTTGTAGGAGTTGGTGCCGCGGCGCTGTATGGGCTTCGTGAAAAGCTGGTCGGTGCAGGGCACGCAGTCGGCAGTATTGTGTAATAAATCAGTCATAAATCGTTGTTTTTACGGTTCGTTTATACCACTCAATTCGGTGTGTTCTGAAAATGTAGTCCTTTTGCCCTGTAAAAGGACTCGTTTTGGAGTGCAAAAGGACTCCTTTTACAGGGCAAAAGGACTACATTTGGAAGGCAAAAGGACTACATTTCAATCTGCCACGCTGACGAACTGGCTCATCTTGTCGACAAGATACAGCGGCAGATTGAGCAAATCGTCATCCTTACGCATATTGAGCGTGGAAAGTCGCACAGACAATTGAGGGGTGTATTGCTTACGATAATACGCCAGACTCTTAGCCGTTACATTCTTATCTGCCTTCACTTCTATCGGAATGATTTTGCCATCAGCCTGTAATACAAACTCCACTTCGGCCATGTTACCCGATGTCCAATAGTATTGTGAGTTGCCAAACTGACGAACAAGCGACTGCAGCACGTAGTTTTCTGCCATAACGCCCTTGAATTCGGTAAACAGATTGTCTCCAGCCAATACAGTCTGCACATCCAAGTCGAACTTACGCCCTAACAATCCCACATCATTAAGATACAGCTTGAATGCATTGCTCTTCTTGTAGGCAGACAAAGGGAGCCGTGGAGTTTCCAAAGCCGACACACGATGTACCAATCCTGCAAGACACAGCCATTCTATAGCTCCTTCATACTCACGCGCTCTGGCTCCTTTTTGAACGTCAGCATATCTGAACTTCTTGTCTTCACGTGCCAATTGGTCCTGCAAATTGCCCCACACCTGAAACACTCGCGGAATGTCCTTATTGTTGATGTGCTTGGCAAAGTCTAACGAATAAGACTGGAGTATGCCGTCCTGTATGGCCTTAGCCTCATCCCAATCCTTGGTGTCAATATACGCACTCACAGCTTCGGGCATACCTCCCAATACAAGATACGCCTTATAGGCATCTGTCAGTTGTTGGTGTATCACCTCCGGCACAGCCATAATGGTGTCTATCATCTCATAGGCACGATACAGCTGGGCATCAATTGCTCTGAGATATTCGGCAAACGACACTGGGTATAGAGTCATGAAATTCACCTTTCCTACCGGAAAGGAAGCCCCCGAACGATTTAAAGCCACCCCTAAGAGCGAACCGGCACATACTACAGCATACTCCGGAGCATCCTCGCAAAAATACTTCAGACTGTTCAATGCATCGTTACACTCCTGTATCTCGTCAAGAATTATAAGCGTAGACGAAGGAGTTATCGGCTTGCCCGTCATTATCTCCATCTGCCTTATGAGCTGTGCCGGCACCTTGGTTCGTCTGAAGTCTTCTTTTAGGGCAGGCATTGTGTCGAAGTTTATATAAACAATGTCTTCAAAACATTCCTTGCCAAACTTCTTCAATGCCCACGACTTGCCTACCTGGCGAGCACCCTGCAACACCAAGGGCTTACGGCGTGGATTCTCTTTCCACGCTTTCAGTTTCTCTATTATATCTCTCTTTATTTCCATTGGTTAATATCCTTTTTCGGCAAAGTTACACATTTTTGATATGAAAAAGTGGCAAAATTGCACATTTTTGATATTAACGTTCTATAAAGGGGCTTTTTCAGCGTGTCAGAATCTGACAGTCGGCAGGCTGCTTTATGTTCTCGTCGATTATCACTTCGCCTATGCTGTCAGCCACGATGCGGCCCGATGTGGGGTTCTTTATGCTCTTGATGTGTCCGCGAATGTCCGCCTGGAGGGTGGAGTATTCGAAGGCGCGGTCGCATTCGGGGTCGAAGGTGCAGTTCTCAAGCACCAGGTCCTTGGCGTAGCACAGCGGTTGCTCGCCCGAGATGTGGCAGTTGACCAGTCGCAATCCGCGCGAATGCCATCCTAAGAATTCGCCGTTGAGTTCCGAGTCGTACACGGTCACGTTGTCAACCTCCCAGAACGAGTCCTTGGTGTCAATCTTGGCGTTGCGTATCTCGATGTCGCGCGAGTACTGGAACACGTATTTGGCGTCCGATTGCAGTCCGTCAACCTTGATGTTGCGGCAGTGCATGAATGGATAAGTGCCCTCGTGCAGCACCACATTCTGAAGCGTCAGCCCGTCGATGCCCCAGAATGTCTCGTCGGCATCGTTGATTGTGACGTTCTTGAGCGAGAGGTTCTTCATCTCGCGGAAGAACTTGGGACCGTTGATGACGCAGTCCTCCATGTGCATATCGTCCGAATACCATATCGCCGAACGCGATCCGGGGGCGAAATAGCAGTTGCGTATGTCCGAACCCTTGACGTGCCACAGCGGGTATTTGCCTTCGAAGTAGCAGTTGCGGCAAACGATGTTGCTACACTCCTTGATGCCCGATTCACCAAAAGTGATGCGAACGTGGTCGAGCTCCACGTTGTGGATTTCGAAGAGAGGACGCTCTCCGCCGAAAACCTTGTCTGTTATCTTTTCCATAATTCAAAAGCCCCACCCCCTCGCCCCTCCCTCGCAGGGAGGGGAGTAATATGTACTGATTGGCGATAAGGATAGAGGTGTAAAAAAATTGTTGCTTATTAATATTTGTTTCTTATTTCATCTGCTGTACTATTCATCCCCTCGCTACGTGAGACGGGTTTGGGTGTGGGATTGAATCTCGCCAGCTTCACAAGGAATATCACTCCACGGAACGTCAGTTCGAGGCACATGGCGAGCCATACGCCACGCAGTCCCATCGACGGAGCGAGCATGGCGGCAAGCGTGATGCGCACACCCCACATCGATATGAGGTTCATCACGCTCGGAGCTATGGTCTTGGCAGTGCCTACGAACACTCCGTAGCAGATGATGGCTGCACCGAACATGGGTTCGGCGAATGCCTCGATGCGCAGCACTTCCACTCCGAGCAGACGCACTTCGGGCGAAGGCGTCATCATAGCCATGGCAAACGGCGCTCCGACGTACATCACTACGCCCATCAATGTCATAATGCCCATGCCCAGTCCGACGCTGAGCCACGCAAAGCGCTTCATCAGTTCGTAGCGTCCGGCACCCATGCTCTGTCCCACAAGCGTCGTGGCGGCATCGCTCACGCCGTAGCCCGGCATGTAGCACAGACTCTCGACGATGATGCCAAACGAGTTGGCGGCAATGGCGAAGGTGCCCAGCGGAGCGATGATGATGGTTGTGACGATGTATGCCGAGGTCATTATGGTCTGCTGTATGCCCATTGGCAGGGCTATGTGCAGGGCACGCTTCACCACCTGCCATGTAGGCAGGAAGCGGCCGCGGTCAATTCTCAGCGACAGCTCCTTGCTGCGGAAGCAGAGTATGTACATCGTTATGGATGCCGCAACGAGTTCGGCTGAAGCCGTGCCTATTGCCGCTCCTACCACTCCCATGCCCGCTCCGGGCAGCGTGAGCGACATGCCCAGCACGTCGACGGTGCGCGTGTGGAAGATGAGAAAGAAGTTGAAAACCACGTCGAGCGACATCATCACCACGCTCATTATGCTCGGCACGAGCATGTTGCCGGAGCTGCGCAGCATGCCCTGGCTGAACATTGAGAACTGGAATGCGGGCATCGCCATGGCTATGATGGCAAAATAGGCTGACGACGTGGCGTTGATGCTGGCGTTGCCGCCCAACCACGAGGGCAGAAACGGACTGATGGCGAGCGCCACCAAGCCGATGAGCGCACTCACCACGAGCACCGACATGATGCCCTGGCGCAATGTGGAACGCGCCTGGGAGGCATCGTCGGCACCCAACTGATGGCTCACCTGAACGTAAAAACCGGCTGCCGTAGCCGAACAGAGGCTGCCCATAAGCCACGTAGTGGTCTCTATCAAGCCTATAGCCGCCGAAGCCTCGGCACCCAGACTGCCCACCATCGACGCGTCTATATACTGCATCATGGTGGTAGTGAGCTGCGCCAGAATGGCGGGCATGGCAAGACTCAGCACCAGACGCGCCTGCTCGCCGAGCGTCATCGGCTTGCCATGACGTATCATGGAGAGCAATCTGTCTTTTTGTCTGTCAAGTTTCATAGGATCCTAATTACGCTGCGAAGTTACAAAAGAAAGCCGAAATGAGCAACCGCCACCCTCATTTATCCGGAAAGCAGATAAGAAAAACGGGAAAATAGTTAGTCTTATGGCTACACCTTATTATATATAATAAATATCAATTTGACAATAAAAACGAGCTGCTTGTTTTGAATTGTGTTCGATTTGCACTAACTTTGCACCCAGAAAACAAAAATCACACATTATAATGGAAGATAAGAAATTCAAACGCACCACCGTCACCGCGGCTCTGCCGTATGCCAACGGTGGCGTACACATAGGCCACCTGGCCGGCGTGTATGTTCCTGCCGACATCTACGTGCGCTATCTGCGCCTTAAGAAGCAGGAGGTTATGTTCATCGGAGGTAGCGACGAGCACGGCGTGCCCGTAACTATCCGCGCCCGCAAGGAGGGCATCACCGTGCAGGAAGTGGTAGACCGCTACCATAACCTTATCAAGAAGTCGTTCGAAGACTTCGGTATCTCGTTCGACATATATAGCCGCACCACATCAAAAATCCACAACAAGTTTGCCAGCGACTTCTTCCGCACACTCTACGACAAGCACGAACTGGTAGAGAAGACCGAAGAACAGTTCTGCGACGAGGTGACAGGCGAATTCCTCACCGACCGCAACATCGTGGGCACATGTCCGCGCTGCGGTGCCGAGGGAGCTTACGGCGACCAGTGCGAGAAGTGCGGTGCTACGCTCTCGCCAGATGAACTCATCAATCCTACAAACAAGAACAATCCAGGACACGGACTCGTGAAGAAGGCCACCAAGAACTGGTATCTGCCGCTTAACAACTATCAGAACTGGCTGAAGCAGTGGATTCTCGACGAGCACAAGGAGTGGCGACCCAACGTCTACGGCCAGTGCAAATCGTGGCTCGACATGGATCTGCAGCCACGCGCTATGACACGCGACCTCGACTGGGGTATTCCCGTACCCGTAGAAGGAGCCGAGGGCAAGGTGCTCTACGTATGGTTTGACGCGCCCATCGGCTACATCTCCAACACCAAGGAGCTGTGCGACGCCCAGCCAGAGAAGTGGGGACCGTGGCAGAAGTGGTGGCAGGACCCGTCGTCACGACTCATCCACTTCATCGGCAAGGACAACATCGTGTTCCACTGCATCGTGTTCCCGACAATGCTCAAGGCTCACGGCGACTACATCCTGCCCGACAACGTACCGGCAAACGAGTTCCTCAACCTCGAGAACGACAAGATATCAACATCACGCAACTGGGCTGTATGGCTCCACGAATACCTCGTTGACTTCCCCGGCAAGCAGGACGTGCTGCGCTATGTGCTCACTGCCAACGCACCCGAGACCAAGGACAACAACTTCACATGGAAGGATTTCCAGGACCGCAACAACAACGAGCTTGTAGCTGTTTACGGCAACTTCGTCAACCGTGCACTCCAGCTGACCAAGAAATACTTCAACGGCATCGTGCCCGAATGTGGCGAACTGCAGGACGTTGACCGCGCTGCCATCAAGGAATTCAAGGACGTGAAGCAGAAGGTGGAGGCACTGCTTGACGCATTCAAGTTCCGCGACGCCCAGAAAGAGGCAATGAACCTGGCACGTATCGGCAACAAGTACATCACCGATTGCGAGCCTTGGCACGTTGCCAAGACCGATATGGAGCGCGTCAAGACTATACTCTATATCTCACTGCAACTCGTAGCCAACCTTGAGATAGCATTCGAACCGTTCCTTCCGTTCAGTTCGGCAAAGCTCCGCGAGATGCTCAACGTGGCTAATACAGAATGGGATCAGCTCGGCAGCACCGAACTCCTCAAGCCCGGACACCAGCTCGGCACTCCTGCCCTGCTCTTCGAGAAGATTGAGGACGACGCCATCAACGCACAGCTCCAGAAGCTTGAGGACACCAAGAAGGCTAACGAGGCTGCATCGTACGTGGCTGCACCCGTCAAGGAGAACGTCGACTTCGAGACTTTCGAGAAGATGGACATCCGCGTAGGCCACATCAAGGACTGCCAGAAGGTGAAGAAGTCGAAGAAACTCCTTCAGTTCACCATCGACGACGGCTCGGGCAAAGACCGCACCATACTCAGCGGCATCGCTGCCTACTACGAGCCTGAACAGCTCATCGGCAAGGACGTGCTCTTCGTAGCCAACTTCGCTCCACGCAAGATGATGGGCATCGAGAGCCAGGGCATGATTCTCTCGGCTGTCAACTTCGACGGAACACTCAACGTGACATCTGTATTGGGCAACGTTAAGCCCGGTTCACAGGTGGGATAATACGAGTTTTGAATTTTGAGTTTTGAGTTTTGAATTTGTCGGCTTCGCCGATTTGGAATTGTTGAATGTTGAATTTTTAATTGGAAATTTATAATTCTTAATTCATAAATCGCGCAGCGACCAATTCAAAACTCAAAATTCAAAACTCATAATTGCCAACGGCAACCAACTCAAAATTCAAAATTCAAAACTCAAAACTCACAACCCGTAACTGCTTCAATGTCATTGTAAAAACATTGAAACAGTAACGAAACGGGCAAAAAATATGCACATTTATAGGGTGTTTGTGCACACAGAATGTCTTTTTGTAGAAAAATATTTGCCTATATGAATAAAAATTATTTCCTTTGCAAAGTTTTTTAAAAGGAAATTACATTATAAACACTTTAAAATTAGAAATTATGTCAGAAATCGAATCAAAAGTAAAAGCTATCATCGTTGACAAACTCGGTGTAGACGAAGCAGACGTTAAGCCTGAAGCAAGCTTCACAAACGACCTTGGTGCAGACTCACTCGACACCGTAGAGCTCATCATGGAGTTCGAGAAGGAGTTCGGCATCTCTATCCCTGATGATAAGGCTGAGAAGATCGGCACTGTTGGCGACGCTATCGCTTACATCGAGGAGAACGCAAAATAAATAAGGTTTATGGTTTATAGTTTATGGTGTACATAAACCATAAACCATTTTTTTCAACCATAACCCGAAACTATTTTAAATGGAATTAAAAAGAGTAGTAGTTACAGGTCTTGGAGCCGTTACCCCATTGGGCAACACTGTTGAAGAGACTTGGAACAACCTTGTCGCCGGCGTAAGCGGCGCAGCCCCCATCACATTGTTCGACGCTTCTGATTTCAAGACTCAGTTTGCATGCGAGGTGAAGAACCTTAAGGTGAACGACTTCATCGATCGCAAGGAAGCACGCAAGATGGACCGCTATGCACAGCTCGCTATCATCGCAGCAATGCAGGCAGTTCAGGACTCGGGCATGGATCTTGACAAAGAAGACAAGAACCGCATCGGCGTAATCTACGGCGTTGGCATCGGTGGCATCAAGACTTTCGAGGAAGAAGTAGGCTACTATGCACTGCACAAGGAGAACGGTCCTAAGTTCAATCCGTTCTTCATCCCGAAGATGATTGCCGACATCGCAGCAGGCCAGATTTCAATCCAGTACGGATTCCACGGTCCTAACTATACCACTACTTCGGCATGCGCATCATCTACCAACGCTCTTGCTGACGCCTTCAACCTCATCCGTCTTGGTAAGGCCAACGTCATCGTAAGCGGTGGTGCAGAAGCTGCCATCACACCTGGAGGTGTAGGCGGATTCAACGCCATGCACGCACTCTCTACACGCAACGACGATCCGGAGCACGCTTCACGTCCGTTCAGCGCAAGCCGTGACGGATTCATCATGGGCGAAGGCTCAGGATGCCTCATCCTTGAGGAACTTGAGCACGCCAAGGCACGCGGAGCCAAAATCTACGCAGAAATGGTTGGCGAAGGTATGTCTGCCGACGCTCACCACATCACAGCTTCTCACCCTGAGGGTCTCGGCGCTCGCCTCGTAATGGAGAACGCTCTTGAGGACGCAGGCATGAAGCCTGAGGACATCGACTATATCAACGTACACGGCACATCTACCCACGTGGGCGACATCTCTGAGGCTAAGGCCATCAAGCAGGTGTTCGGCGAGGCCGCTTACAAGCTCAACATCAGCTCTACAAAGTCTATGACTGGACACTTGCTCGGCGCTGCCGGTGCTGTGGAGGCTCTTGCTTCTGTGCTTGCAGTGAAGAACGACATCGTTCCGCCTACCATCAACCACGCTGAGGACGACCAGGATCCGGAAATCGACTACAACCTCAACTACACCTTCAACAAGGCACAGAAGCGTGAGGTACGTGCTGCACTGAGCAACACATTCGGTTTCGGAGGCCACAATGCATGTGTAATATTCAAGAAATATGCTGAGTAATCTCATCGACAGAATGAAGCTCCCTTTCCGTAAGGACAAGGAGCTTTATTTGTCTTTACGCCAAATCATAGGCTTCTATCCGCACGACATCGGCTACTATAAGCTGGCGCTTATGCACAAAAGCATGTTCAAGCGCAACGCCAAGGGCAAACCCGTGAACAACGAACGACTGGAATTTCTTGGCGATGCAATCCTCGACGCCACCGTTGGCGACATAGTCTACCGCCACTTCCCAGGCAAACGCGAGGGCTTCCTCACCAATACACGCTCCAAACTCGTGCAGCGCGAAACCCTCAACCG
>ULSQ01011208.1_pt1 | contig 53097 bp, 43 predicted proteins | sample 1956821 | NCBI WGS metagenome assembly ULSQ01 (sample SAMEA4835712, study PRJEB28245) | human gut metagenome | biome: gut microbiome; material: fecal sample | place: Denmark | collected 2008 | reverse complement strand
TTTCTTTGGTCAGCTGTGTAGTATATACTTTAACCCGATTGGTTATTCCAATATGAATTTAACTAATATCTCCTTAATCCTCTTCCTTTATTCAGTTTTCAGGGTGTTTACCCTTTTATATACACCGAGTAATCGGTGGTTCATTTGAACTTTCAGCACCACATAATGTGGTGCTTTTTTGTTTATATTTTACAAAAAAGTAAAGGGATATTTTATAGCCGAAGATTGAAATAGTATTGATTATAATTACTGTATATGGTACAATGATAACAGTTCTAAAAACTATGATGTAAATTTGGATGGTACAGCACATTGATACAGAAGATGATATAGGGGGATAAACAATGAAAAAATTATTATCAATCATACTCGTTGGAATTTTGGCGGTTTCATCTTTCATTTTAACAACATTTGCTGCTGAAAATGAAAAGTCCGAAACTGAAATAGAGCGTGAGAAACTTGGCTGGCTCCTTGACGCATTTAAAATTCTCAACACAAACATTGGTGAGGCGAGAATCTATAACTGTGTTGCAGGTGATACATATAATGCAGCATACAATCTTTATAATCAGGACGAACTTGCAACAGCCGAGGAATATAAAAATATGAAGGACAAGCTGTATAGTGCCGCTTATAACCTTCATGTTGATGTTGCATATGCTAAAACTGCTTACGATAATGCCTGTAAGGAACAAAATTACAACAACTGGTATTCTGATGAGCAATGGAACGAATTTCAGTATAAGCTTGCTGATTTAAAAACCGACTTAGAGCCGTATATTGCAGGCACTAATGATTACGATGTTTGGGCTATTACAAATGCCTACAATGAACTTCTTGCTGTGTACAACAAGATGACGAATGCCTATACTTTAAAAGGTGATGTGAACAAAGACGGTGTTGTTAATGTTGTCGATGCTACCCTTATTCAGAAATATATCGCCAATGAGGTTGAATTTACAGGTGCGCAGAAGATGTTAACAAATGTAGCAAAGTATGAAAGCGATATATCGGTCATTGCCGCTACTGATTTACAAAAATTTATTGTTGGTCTTAATGGCGACTTTGGAAACAATCATATTTTCCTTGACGAGCAGGATGGTATACAGTATTTTGATGATACAATGCGTTGGTATGCTTACGGTAACTATAATATTTCTCCAAGGCACCCGTACATTACCTATGGTCCGTATGTTAAAAATGAGCATACAGACTTTTTCGTAGTCGGTTATTACGATATGATGTGTAAAGAACACGGCTATACAAAATAATTTCTTCAGATTAAAATTGAAAATATAAAATCGGCGGAAGTAATGCACAAACACATTGCTTCCGCTGTTTTTTGATTGGTCTTTAGTGTCATCTTAGTACATCTCAGGATTAAAGTTGTTCCTTATCTTTACTATCTTCTTGAACATGGTGCGGTACTACACCGCATAACGAGCAGTTAGGTAAAATGATAATATACCTCGGGTATTAGAGCTTATCGCTTTTCAATCTATCTTCTCGAACATGGTGCGGTGCTACACCGCTGATGTAGGGATAGAGTTCTTCGTATGAATCAGCCTCGGCGGGATTTTTGACTGCGGTGGGGATAAGACCTGTACAATCCTGATTTGAACAGGTGTTAAGCTCTAAATCACTTGGTGTTAAAATCTTTTTGTAATCGGGTACTTTGCGTTTCATCTGCACACTTCCTTTGTTATAGTGTGCATAACTACAGATAAAATATACACTATGTATGCTAAAAACTGCACCCGTAAAATCAGGTGCAGTTGAATTCTTTTATTACTTTACAATAAGTTTCTTGATTTTGAACACATCGCCGTCCATAACCTTATATGTACTGCGGAGTTCGCCGTCAATCTCGGGGGAAATGCTCTGGTGAATGTACAGGCTGTCGATACCGAAATCAGCCGCACCGCCGATATCGCTGATATAGTCGTTGCCAATCATAATTGACTCGCTCTTTTCAAGTCCGTAACGGTCAAAAAGTGTTTTGAAATATTTTTCGTCAGGCTTAGAACATTCTTCGTCAGAGCTGATGCAAATGCCGTCAAAATATTTTGTCAGATCAAACATATTCAGCTCATTTTCTGTGAATGAACGCTGTGCGTTTGAGAGAAGATAAACCTTTTTGCCTTTTGCCTTGAGAGTGTCGAGAAGATCAAGTACACCGTCATAAAGCTTGATGTACTTTGTTGAGTAGCAACGGAATGCCTCGGCAATAAAAAGTACCTCGGCTTTTGTAACCTTAACGCCTTTCTGTGTGAAAAGCTTACGGAAAACCTTTTCAATTTTAATGTCAACAACTTTTGTGTCGGGAGACTTTTTGAGAACAGCCTTTTTTTCAGCCTGAACAAGTCTGTCGTACTCTTCGTTAAGCTCGTCATATGTGTAGTGTGCACCCTTGTAGGCATAGAGAATGGCAATTTTCTTCCACAAATCATCGTTCCATTCATCTGTATTAATGTCGATAAGAGTGCCGTATAAGTCAAAAATGTAATTATTGTACATTTTTTGTCCTCCGAAACAAATTTCTAACTTTTATGCATCTATTGTATCAGTTTTTTATTCTGATTGCAATAGCAGAATTTTTGTGTTATACTGGAGAAAACAGTATTTAATCGCATTTTTTGCATTTTTTAAAATTACGGGGTGAATTTATGACTAAAAAAGAAATTGCCGTGAACGCTGTTCATGCCTTGAAAAAAGAATATCCCGACGCAATATGTTCGCTTGTCTACACAGATCCGTTGCAGCTGCTCATTGCAACAAGGCTTGCCGCTCAATGCACGGACGCAAGGGTTAATATGGTCACTCCTTCGTTGTTTGACAGGTTCAAAACGGCTCAGGATTTTGCCGACTCAACTCCCGAAGAAGTTGCTGAGTATATAAAAAGCTGCGGACTTTATAAGACTAAATCAAAAGATATTGTTGAAATGGCAAGAATGCTTTGTGACGATTTTGGCGGTGTCGTTCCCGATAATATTGACGATTTGACAAAACTCCCCGGAATCGGCAGAAAAACCGCAAATCTTGTGTGCGGTGACATTTTCGGTCAGCCTGCGGTTGTGGTTGATACACATTGCATACGCATTACAAAAAGGCTCGGACTTCATGATTTGAAGGATCAGAAAAAGATTGAATTTGCATTGCGTGAGCTTTTGCCGCCCGATGAAAGCAATGACTTTTGTCACCGACTTGTTCTGCACGGCAGAGCAGTCTGCACCGCAAGAAAGGCAAAATGTGAAGAATGCTGTATGAACGGATTTTGCCCGAAGAAAATCTGACAGAGGGATTTGTATGGATAAGATGAAAGATATAAAGCTGATTGCACTTGACCTTGACGGCACAACTCTTGCCGACAGCGACACCTTGAGCAAACGAACGCAAACTGCCATTGAATCTGCGATCAAAAGCGGAATAACCGTTGTTGCGGCAAGCGGCAGACCGTTCGTTATGATGCCTGACAGCGTGATGAACATTGTCGGTCTGGACTATGCGATTACCTCGAACGGCGCTGTAATAAGCAAGTGCGGTAAAACGGTTCACCGTTCGCTGATTTTACCAGATGATGTGTTGAAAATTCTCGGTGCTGTGCGTAATGACGATGTTATTCTTGAGGGATTTATTGACGGATTTACATATGCCGATGTCAGATATGTGCATAGACCGCTTGACTACGGCTGTGAGCCTGAATATTTTGAATACACCCGTTCATGCCACGGCAAGATTGTCGATATGAGAAGCTTTTTGAGCAAGCATAGAAATGAGCTTGACCTCATCAGCATTGTAAGTACGGACGAAAAACTTCGTAACAGGCTGTGGAGCAGTATCGAAAAGGCTTGCAACAGCGTTGAAATTACGACTTCAACCGACCATTTTGTTGAGATTATGTCGGCAGAGGCATCAAAGGCGAAGGCACTTCTGCGTTTGTGTGACTTTTTGAATATCGGCATGGAAAATGTCTGCGCCTGCGGAAATGCAGATAACGATGCCGACATGATTGCCGAGTCGGGACTTGGTGCGGCTGTTGAAAACGCAAGTCAAAAATGCCTTGACCGTGCCGATATCGTAATCCCGTCAAATAATAACGATGGTGTTGCACAATTGATTGAAAAAATTCTTAAAAATTGATTGTAATAATGCGGTGGTAATTTCATATAAATAAAAACAGTCGGGAAGACATTGTTTTGCATTTTGCAAACTTTCTTCCCGACTTTCATTTTCCATTTTAACTTTTCGTTTTCAATTTTTTAAGCATTTCCTCATGGTCGGCTTTAAGTGCTTTGATAAGCGTCAGACTGTCCCAGTCTTTGCTTGTGGGAGTGATAACCGCCTTGAGCGGAACTCGTCCGACACCGCATTTGTTCAGTGCCTTGATGAGCGAGTCAATCGTTTTATTCGTGAAATTGTGCATGACAATCATTTCTTCGTCAAAGCCGTCACCGTCAAACTTTTCTGCCGCAGGCTCAATGCCTTTGATGCCTGCAAGGAAGCCGATAGGCTGATTGAAATCTTCTTTTTCAACCTTTTTAACCTGAATTTTCAACGGCATAAGTGCAAACTTTGCCTTGCGAAGTCTTTCGTCCGAAAAGTTGTAAAACATAGCAAGTTCTTTCATATCTTCACCGTTAATCCGTATCAAGCTTGAGAACCGCCATAAATGCCTCCTGCGGAACTTCAACAGAACCGAGCTGGCGCATACGCTTTTTACCTTCTTTTTGCTTTTCAAGAAGTTTTTTCTTACGGGAAATATCACCGCCGTAGCACTTGGCAAGTACATCCTTACGCATAGCCTTTACGGTTTCTCTGGCAATAATTTTACCGCCGATGCAAGCCTGAATCGGAATTTCAAAGAGCTGTCTCGGAATCTTTTCCTTTAACTTCTCAGCCATCTTCCTTGCCCTTGAATATGCCTTGTCGGCGTGAATGATGAACGAAAGTGCATCGACAACCTCGCCGTTGAGCATAATATCAAGCTTAACAAGGTTGCTCTGAACATATTCTTTAAGCTCATAGTCGAATGATGCATAACCTCTTGTGCGTGATTTGAGCGTGTCGAAAAAGTCGTAGATTATCTCGGCAAGCGGAAGTACATAGTGTAAATCAACACGGTCGGCATCAATATACTGCATATCGACAAAAGTTCCTCGTCTGTCCTGACAAAGCTCCATAATATTGCCGACATATTCCTTAGGTGCATAGATGTGAGCGTCTGTTACAGGCTCTTCCGCCATTTGAATAAGTGACGGATCGGGGTAGTTTGTCGGGTTGTCAATCATCTCAACTGTGCCGTCTGTGCGTGTGATTCTGTAAATTACACTCGGTGCGGTTGTGATGAGGTCAAGCTGATATTCTCTTTCAAGTCGCTCCTGAATGATTTCCATGTGGAGCAGTCCCAAAAATCCGCAACGAAAACCGAATCCGAGAGCAACCGATGTTTCGGGATCAAACGAAAGAGCCGCATCGTTAAGCTGAAGCTTTTCAAGCGCATCTTTAAGGTCGCCGTATCTTGCGCCGTCAACAGGGTAGATACCGCAGAAAACCATAGGCTGTGCCTCACGGTAGCCGGGGAGCGGTTCTTCTGCGGGATTTGATGTGAGTGTAACCGTGTCGCCGACCTTTGCGTCTGCAAGAGTCTTGATTGAACCCGTGATGTAGCCAACCTCGCCTGCATAAAGACCGTCGGTCTTTTCGGGAGCGGTTGCGTGCATAAGTCCGCACTCAACAACATTGAACACACTGCCCGTTGCCATAAGTTTGAATTCATCGCCCGGGTGAATCTGTCCCTCTTTGAGCCTTACATATATAATTACGCCCTTGTAGCTGTCGTAGTAGCTGTCAAAAATCAATGCACGCAGAGGTGCGTTGATATCGCCTGTCGGAGCAGGAATATCGTGAACAACCTTTTCAAGAACTGCGTGAATGTTGATTCCTGCCTTTGCGGAAATTTTCGGAGCATCCTCGGCAGGAATACCGATTACATCTTCGATTTCCTGAATAACCCTGTCGGGGTCGGCACTCGGCAAATCAATTTTGTTGACAACGGGAACAATTTCAAGTCCGCTGTCAACGGCAAGATATGTGTTTGCAAGAGTCTGCGCCTCAATGCCCTGTGATGCGTCAACAACAAGAATAGCGCCCTCACAAGCTGCCAGTGAACGGGAAACCTCATAATTGAAGTCAACATGACCGGGGGTGTCGATGAGGTTAAAAAGATATTCTTCGCCGTCATCGGCTTTGTAGATAACGCTAACCGCCCTCGCCTTGATTGTAATGCCACGCTCACGCTCAAGGTCCATGTCATCAAGCAGTTGCGCCTCCATATCCCTTTCGGAAACGGAGTTGGTCTGCTCAAGAATTCTGTCCGCAAGCGTACTCTTGCCGTGGTCAATGTGAGCAATAATGCTGAAATTTCTTATTTTATCCTGTGGAAAAGACAATGCTAATCACCTTTTTCTTTAATGTCTGAATTTTAATGAGTTATGTTCTGTAAATTATTATACCAATTCTGCCGAATAAAGCAACCGTATTTGATTAAAACGCTTATTGCAGATGTATATTTGTTCGTTTTGGTTTTGCAACCAAAGCGAATGGCGCGCACTGACCGCCGCTACGGTTAAGCAATATTGATTTATTTATCATCATAACTCCCTAAATTATAACATATGGCAATCTCTTTCACAAGCAAAAAAACGTTGCAGTATTTTGACCTCGGTGTTATACTTTGCTTATATGAAACAACCCTATAAAAGGAGAAATTGGTATGACAAAAGGTGAAATTGCAAAGAATAATTTTATGCAGGGCTACAACTGCGCTCAGGCTGTATTGCTTGCATTTTGTGACGATTTGGGCTTTGATGAACAGACTGCTCTTATGCTTGCATCGCCGTTCGGCGGCGGAATAGGCAGAATGCGTGAGGTCTGCGGTACTGTTACGGGAATGTATATGGCTTTAGGTCTTGCAAGGGGTTACAGTGACAGCAAGGATAATGCCGACAAAAAGCGTGTCTACACCGAGGTTCAGCAGCTTGCCGAAAGGTTCAAAGAGGATAACGGTTCAATCATCTGCCGTGACCTTCTCGGTATGAGAGCAAAGGCAAAGGATACCCCGACTCCGTCTGAGAGAACAGAAAAATATTATGCCGCCCGTCCGTGTCCTGAATTGTGCAGATATGCAGCGGATTTGCTTGATGAATACTTAAAGAATAAAAAAGGCTGAGGGGCGTTGCTTTGATTTGAAACTTATGCCTGCAAACAGTTGAATTTGGGAGTAAATTGTGATAAAATGTTTAAAATAGGGCATTAGTCTAATGCGGTTAATTTTGAAAATTACCTTGAAAGGGGAATTGTGATATGTGCGGCATAGCCGGCTTTATGGGACAGGTTGAAAACAGAGCCGATGTCATCAGAAATATGACAGAGGTTATCACTCACCGTGGTCCCGACTCGGACGGATTTTTTACGGACGACAATATTTCCATGGGATTTCGCAGACTTTCCATTATTGACCTCGGTGCAGGTCATCAGCCTATATACAATGAGGATAAAAGCCTTGTTCTTACATTCAACGGTGAAATTTATAACTACAAGGATTTGAGAAAAGAACTTATCGCAAAAGGTCATAAGTTCTATACAGATACAGACAGTGAAGTGCTTGTTCACGGCTTTGAAGAGTGGAAAGAAGATATGCTCCCAAAACTCCGTGGTATGTTCGGCTTTGCTATTTACAACACAAAGGATAATTCACTTTTTATTGCCCGTGACTTTTTCGGCATCAAGCCGATGCACTACACTCAGATAGGCAATGACTTTGTCTATGCAAGTGAAATCAAGAGTATTCTTGAATATCCTAAGTTTGAAAAGAAATTCAACAGAAAGGCACTTGATTCCTACCTTTCATTCCAGTATGCAGTTCCGCCCGAAACTTTCTTTGAGGGTGTTTACTGCCTTATGCCCGGTCACTATCTCTGGTACAAGGACGGCGAGGTTGAAACTACCCGTTACTTTGAGGCTCGTTTTAATCCAGATGAAGAAATGACAGAGGAAGAGGCTGTTGACAAGATTGAAAAGGTCTTTGAAAACTCCGTAAACGCTCACAAAATTGCCGATGTTGAGGTTGGTTGTTTCCTTTCAAGCGGTGTTGACTCAAGCTATGTTTCAACATATTTTGCCGACCAGAAAACATTTACAGTCGGCTTTGACTTTGGCGAAAAATATAACGAAATCAGCTGGGCAAAAAATCTCAGCGAAAAAATCGGTGTTGAACACCACACTCACCTTATTTCAAGTGAAGAATTCTGGGATGCTGTTCCGACTGTTCAGTACCATATGGACCAGCCGCTTGCAGATCCGTCATGTATCGCACTTTACTTTGTATCCCGTCTTGCAAGCCATTATGTAAAGGTTGTCCTTTCGGGTGAGGGTGCAGACGAATTGTTCGGCGGCTACACTTGCTACAACGATCCGAGAGTGTTCAAAATTTATCAGACAATTGTTCCGCATTGCATCAGAAAGGCAATAAGAGCAATTTGCAGAAAGCTCCCCGACATCAAGGGCAGAGATTATCTTATCCGTGCCTGTGACAAGCTTGAGGAGCGTTATATCGGTAACGCATTTATGTATGACTACAAGCAGAAGCAGGAGCTTTTGAAAGATCCGTCAATTGCAACACGCCCACAGGATCTTACAAGAAAATATTATTATCGTTGCCGTAAGTATGACGATGTTACAAAAATGCAGTATCTCGACATCAATATGTGGATGGTCGGCGACATCCTTCTTAAAGCCGACCGAATGAGTATGGCTAATTCGCTTGAACTTCGTGTTCCTTTCCTTGATAAGGAGGTTTTCAAGGTTGCGTCATCGCTCCCGACAAAACTGCGCTGCAACAAGCACAACACAAAGTATGCAATGCGTAAGGCTGCCGTTCGCCATATGCCTGAGGCTACTGCCGAAAAAGAGAAACTCGGTTTTCCTGTACCGACAAGAGTATGGCTTCGTGACGAGAAGTATTATAATGTTGTAAAGACAAAGTTCAAGGGCAAAACTGCCGAAAAATTCTTCAATACAGATGTCCTTGTTTCATGGCTCGACAGTCATTTCAGCGGAAAAGAAGATAACAGCAGACGAGTTTGGACAATTTATGTGTTCCTCGTATGGTATGATATCTATTTTGATGAGGACAGCGAAAAGGTTGAAAAGCCTGTAAATCACCTTGATGAACTCAAGGCTGTTGCCGAGGCGAGAAGAGAAAAGCAGATTGACGCTCCCGGTGAGGTAATTATGGCTGCCGCAGAGGAGATTGACGAAAATTACGATGCTCCGAACTTTGGCGTTGACAAGTCAAAAAAAAATGACGAATCTGCCGAAAAAGCGGAAGAACCCGTAAAAGAGGAATCTGCGGAAGATGTGACAGAGGAAGTTGAAGTCCCCGATGACGGCAATGAGCCTGCAATCGTTGAGCCTGAGGAAGAACCCGAGGTTAAAGAAGAGCCTAAAAAAGAGGAGTATGTGAATATCTCAAATCCGGAGGATAACGAGATTTACGACGCTCCGAAAAAACCGTCAACTCCCCAGGAGCAGATGCAGATGGCTATTGACAGCATTGAAAAAAGGTCAAAATATCTTGACGAGCCGAATGTAATTTCAGACGAGGCTGTTGACAATATCGTAAACTCAATCTCTTTCTTTGATGATGAGGACGATAAAAATTAATCAAAGTTATTAAAAATAACAAAATAAACAAGGGCAACCGAGGTTGCCCTTGAATTTTATAAGAAAATGTTAGGAATAATTTTAACGTGCCCTTTTAATTAAAAACAGCACCAAACAATATGTGTTCAGTGCTGTAAATACAATGAAATTAAATTTTTAAACCACCGCTCCGAGACAGAGAATGTTTTGCAGAATTTTGTATTCTTCTTCAAAGTCGGAGAGGGGGAGAGGATTTTTGCCAAGCCCCATTTCTATGGTGAGGGCAGGTCGGCGGAATTTTTCGATGAACCAATCCTTAAAGCCGCCGCCTGTGGCAATCTCCTCGGGAAAGGCTATGTTGTAGCCGCTTGCCTGTGAGAATATTGACGCAAGCCGAAAGCTCAGAACGGGTGTGTGTCTGCCGAATGAGCAGTAAATTTCCCGTCCCTGACTGTGCAGAGCGATTGCCCGTTCAAAATCAATATTACGGCAAAGTGTTGTAAGTGCTTTGGTTTCGGGTTCGCTTTCGGGATGATTGCCGCCGAATCTTGTCGGCGCAGGACACTTGATATTGTTCTTTAATTCAAGCTGTTTAAGCCTGCACCAACCCGCATTGAAGTTGTGATTGATGTCAACTCCACGGGCGTTTGCCTGCCATTTATATGTATCGGTGCAGACCTTTTCGACAAGCGGTTTGTATTTGAATGCGGCGTCACTGCCATGCAAGGCAATTTCCGTGCCGTCGGGATTTACGCAAGGCACAATCGTAAGACCACGAATGCTTAAAAAATTCCCGATTTTGCATCCGCCGACAGTTTTGTCGCTTTCCATTGCCTCACAACATTCTTCAAAAAATTTCAACAGGGCAAGTATTGTGAGGTACTCCGAGCCGTGAAAACCGCCGCAGTAGAGTACACGATTCTTGGTGTTGCCGATGTGCAGAACATCAATACCTCTTCCGCACACGCTTTTTCCGGCAAAGCAATGCTTGATGAACTTGTACCTGTCGCAAAGCTCGTTTATGATTTCCTTGCGTGTTTTGTAATCGGGAAAAACATTATAATCGGGCATAACAAAATCCTTTCCTTTCGATAATTCAATCTTTAAAACGGAGGCATAATTATGGAGCTTTTTGAAAAAACTCTTGACAGCAAGAAAATTTTTGACGGCAGAGTTCTGCATATAGTCCTTGACGAAGTGGAGCTTCCTGACGGTAAAAGGTCAAAGAGAGAGGTTGTCAATCATCCGGGCGGAGTATGCGTTGCCGCTCTTGACGAGGACAATAACCTTTCTTTTGTAAAGCAGTTTCGCTATCCGTACAAGGAGGTTGTGCTTGAGCTTCCTGCCGGCAAGCTTGAAAAGGGTTCTACTCCGCTTGAAAACGGAAAGCGTGAGCTTCTTGAAGAAACGGGGCTTGAGGGTTACTCCTACATTTCTCTCGGTCAGGTCTATCCGTCTCCCGGATACACCTCGGAAATTATCCATCTTTATGCCTGTCGGGTAAAGTCACAGGGTGAGCAAAAGCTTGACGAGGGTGAGTTTTTGAATGTTGAAAAAATTCACCTCAACAAAGCCGTTGAAATGGTGCTTAACAATATGATTCCCGACTCCAAAACACAGATTGCCGTTTTAAAGACTGCCGCACTTTTGAAAAGCGGTAAAATTTAATTTAATCATAGGAAATATATATGCAGAATTTTACTGTTTCAGAACACGAAAAATTGAATACTGCCGTTGCTCTCGGATTTTTTGACGGACTTCACAAGGGACACCGAAGGGTTATTCTCTCGGCTGTTGAGCAGAAGAAAAACGGACTTTTGCCCGTGTGCTTTACATTTGCTCAAAGCCCGAAGGAGGTTCTCGGAAAATCTTCTAAGGGTGCACTTATGACAACGGAAGATAAGCTGAAAACACTTGAAAGCCTGGGCATTGAACATACCTTCAGTCTCGACTTTAAAAAGCTGATGAATATGTCTGCAAAGGACTTTGTCGAGAAAATTATTTTCGGCGACCTCAATGCAAAATTTGTTGTCTGCGGTTTTAACTATCGTTTCGGAAAAAACGGAGAAGGCGATACCGAGTTGCTCAAAAAGCTTTGTGACGAAAACGGTACAAAGCTTAAAGTGATTGAGCCGGAGCGTGACGATGGCGATGTTGTTTCGTCAACACTTATCCGTCTGCTTATAAGTGAGGGAAGTATTCGCCGTGCGAACAAGCTTTTGTGTTCATATTTTGGCTTTTCTGCCGTGATCACTCACGGAAAAAGACTTGGCAGAGAACTCGGTACTCCGACAATCAATCAGAAACTTCCCGAAAATCTTGCCGTGCCGAAATACGGTGTTTATGTGTCTGCCGTTACGCTTGAAAACGGAAAGGTCTATTGCGGTGTGACTAATATCGGTGTAAAGCCGACGGTCGGAGGAACAAAGCTTTTGAGCGAAACATGGATGCCTGACTTTCACGGCGGTGAAATATACGGTCAGACAGCCGATGTCCGTCTGCTTGATTTCATTCGTCCCGAAAAGAAGTTTGACAATATCACCGAATTAAAAAATGCCATAACCGACAATGCGGTTACGGCAAAAGAAATTTTTGATGAGATGTATAGATACGGAGTCTGAAGTAAGCGTAGTATTTATCTATGGTTGACATCGCAATTCCGGCTTGATACAATATGATACGAGAATACAAGGAAGTTTAAGGCGGTTAGTCACATCCAAACGCAAACTGATGAAAGCATTGGCTAATATGTGCAAGGAGGTGACAAAGGTGGAATACATAATTTGTTTTACCTTGCTTGTTACAATAATAATTGTTGCAATAAAAAAATAACCGCCCAACAGCCTAGGAAACTTTAGGTGGTTATTTTTCATCTGAATTTTTTGGCTAACCGCTTTTAACGGTTTTCCTTGTGTTCTTATTATATATTATGCAAAAAGCAATGTCAATATTCCATTTGAATTTTATATGACTGAAAATATTGAGCGGTGACGGAACTTTCCGACACCGCTTTTTTTATTTGAATTCATCGTTAAGGATTTCATCAAGGTTATTGACCATTGCTGTGACGATTTCGTATGAACCGCCGTCTGAGATTGACTTCATAAGAGCGTTTATGTTTTCTTCAAAATCCTTTGGCAAGAGGGTGCAATACTTTTTGCATAGCTGAACCTGTCTTTTTTCACCGGGGTGTGTCTGACGGTTGAGTGCGAAGATAACATCAAAATAGCTTTCGAGAAAAGCGGTGATTCTGTGATTGACACTGACGATATCGCCACGCTCCTGAGCCTTTTTAATCTGCCTGTCATATGACGGAAGCTTTCCGTTCAAAAGGTTGCGGTTGTTTTTGATAATCGCACTGCGGAGATTTTCTGGAAAATCAATCTGTGCCATATCTCTGAATTTTGTGAAAGTGCCTGTCTTGTCAAAAAGAACCTTGCTGTTCTTGATATTGTGCCAAAATGCGGTTGTATAGCCGTTAAAAGCCTTGCTGCCCTTGATTACCGTATCAATATACCGACCGAACCTGTCAACTTCACGGTAGATTATGTCAACGGGAACACCGTTATTCATAACCGTGTTGTCCTCGCTTTCCCAATAATGATTGCCGAATTCTGCAATCGAACAGTATTTTCCAAGGAGATTTTCTCTTGTTTCGGCTGTCGGAATTTCAGCACAGTAAACATAAATATCGTAGTCCGAATTTTCATCACTTGCACCTGTTGAACGAGAACCGCCGAGTGCGACAGCCTCAACCGTATCAAGCGACTTGAGTGCAAGCAAAACTTCTTCAAGGTTTGCGTCCTTAACATTGTATTCCGCAAAATTCATAGTTTTGATCTCCTTTATTTTATGGTATCATATTTCTTTGTCGGATTAAGCCGTAACTTCTGCCGTTTCGGTTGGACTTGTCTTATCTTCAAGCACAACCCTTTTGCCTCTCCAACCGCCCTTTATCCAGCGGATAAACACAACGACGCCTCTGAAAATTTCATCAGCAGCCATGGCAATCCAAATTCCGGTAAGTCCCATTCCGAAATAAATTCCGAGCAGCCAGCCGAGTCCGACACTCAAAAGCCACATTGAAAAAATTGCTAGTGCAGTCGGGAATTTAACATCGCCGGCGGCTTTCATACTGTTGATTATAACAAGGTTTGTTGTTCTGCCGAATTCAAGAATAATCGCAATGAACATAACCGATGAACCGAGTGCGATAACAGCCTTATCACCCGTGAAAAGTCCGAGTGTAAAAGGCGAAATCAACCAGTTTACAATTGCAACCGAGATTGAAATTATCATACCGAAACGCAAAGTTTTCAGCACCCTGCGGTATGCAAAATCGTAATCGTGAGCGCCTACGCTGTGACCGACAATAATCTGTGTTGCATTTGCAGCGGCAAGAGCAATCATATATGTGAACATTGAAAGCATATTGGCGTAGATTTTTGCGTTGATTGCAACGATACCCATTGTGTTGATGAATGCCTGTAAAAACAGCTGTGAACAGTCGTAGGAAATGTTCTCGCCTGCTGTCGGAATGCCGAGTTTAAGAAGGCTTTTGAGAACATCATACGGAAACGGACGAAGATATTTAAGGCTGAACTTGCCTTTGATAACCGTGTAGAAGTATATAACAGATGCAATTACTGCAATAACTCTGCTTCCGCATGTGGAAACAGCCGCACCCGACGCACCGAGTCCGAGAACCTGAAGCGGTCCGTAGAGCAAAAGAGCATTTCCGCAGATATTGATAATGTTCATTCCAAGACCGATAATCATACCGAAAACGGTTTTGCCGTTGCTTGCAAAAATTGAGTTAAAAGCATTAATAAGCGCCTGAGTAAAGATTGTACCGCCGACTATTCGCATATACATATCCGATTCGTCAAGCATTGCCGCAGGCACCTGCATTGCTTCAAGCAGATTCCGACTGAATATGAATACAACAAAGCTGATTACAATACTCAGCACAAGGTTGAATGACAACGCAACCGTGTAAATCATATTCATCTTTTCTTTTTTACCTGCCCCAAGGTACTGGCTGACGATTATGCCCGTTGCGCTTGATATAATGTTAAAGGCAAGAGTCAGAAAACCGAGAACCTGGTTTGCGTTGCCGATTGCACCAACGGCGGTTTCGTTGTAGTTTGAGAGCATAATCGTGTCAACATAGCCGAGTGAGATGCCGAGCAACAGCTGTAAAAATATCGGCCACGCAAGCTTGATTACGCGCTGATTCATAACTGAATCGTTCGGATTTTTGAGTTTTGAAGAAGTAGCAGACATAATGTAATCTCCGTTGAATAAAATGATTATATAAGTTTTTATGTTTTAAATGTTTTGAAAAAATAAATTCTGTGTAAATTGTGCATTGCCGTTGTTCTGACTGCTTGACCGCCGTGTATTTGAGATGTATAATCTAATTGCGGATGGTTGCAATCTGTCGCAATCTTCAAACTAAGTTCAGATAACCAACGGTTGTTTTCGATAAAATCAGAAAAAATACAACGCAAATGCGAAAGGATAAATAGGTATGAATATATGCGTTTTTGGCTCATCAAGTGAGCAAATTGACAAAATCTATCTCGAATCTGCCGAGCATCTCGGCAAAAAGATTGCCGAAAAGGGCTACAACCTTGTTTTCGGTGCAGGAAAATACGGTGTTATGGGCGCATCTGCCCGAGGCGTATACAGCGCAGGTGGCCACACAATCGGAGTTACACCCGATTTTTTTATTGATGTGGGTGTTGTTTTTGACAAATGCTCCGAACTTATTGTAACAGATACAATGCGTGAACGCAAAGGTATTATGGAAGATAAAGCGGACGCTTTTGTAATTTGTGCCGGCGGTATGGGTACTTTTGAAGAATTTTTTGAGGTTCTCACACTAAAGCAGCTTAACAGACACACCAAGCCTATCATTATATATAATGTAAAAGGCTACTATAACTCAATGCTTGCAATGCTTGACAATGCCGTAAGTGAAAAGTTTATGACCAATGCCTGTAACAGACTCTACACGATTGCCGATACCGAAGAAGAGGTTTTCAATCAGCTCGAGAATTATGTTCCGTTCACCTACAATAAATATGAGTTTCTCAAAAAGGACGGTGAGCAGAATGGCTGACCAATGCGAATTTTGTGCAAACTTTGTCAGTGATGACGAATTCGGTGATTATTGCAATATCAACCTTGACGAGGACGAAATGGCAAGGTTTTTAACCCGAAGCACAGACACCTGTCATTACTTTCAACTTTATGATGAGTACAAAATAGTGAGAAAACAAAATTAAATAATTTAAAACAGCAATATAACAAAATAAGTTACACGGTTGTAACTTTTGCCTCAAGTTTAATTAAATGTCGTTTGTTATTATTGTAAACCTAAAATCCCCTTAATTAAAGGGGATTTTTTGTTTTTTTATATCATTTTAAAGGTTAGAATATGAATAAAAGACAAGCAGATTAAGTCCGTTAAAATATAATCGAAAAAGAAAAGTTTAGAGGAATGCACAAATGTAATGTGAAAATCTTGTGAATTTATCCAAAAAAAATGACAGAGGACAAATAAATATTGCAAAATGTGCGTTGAAGGTATAGAATATTATTATATTTTGTACAGCGGTGTGCCATTTTAGTGCATTATTTTTTAAGAGGAGAGGGTTTTTTATGGGCCTTTTTAACAGGATTATTGATAAGATGGTCAGCGATAAAGTTCCATTTAAAAAGAGAAAAAGGCTGATTGTTTTTGTTGCAATCATAACCCTTCTTTCAATGACAACAGCAACGGTTGCGTGGTTCACGGTAAATACATTTGCAGGTGTGGACAAGCTTGACCTCAATATCAGCCTTGCCGCACAACTTAAAGTAAGTATGGAAAACCACGGCAAAGACCTTGAAAAATACGGCAAGGTAATCACAAATGAAATGATTGACGATTACCTTAAAAAGCACGGTTCAAGCCTTGAAGATACGGTGCTTGACCCTGTTACAACAAGAGAGGGTACAGAGTTCACCAATCAGCGCGGCACAGTCAGAGAGCCTAACAAGCACAGCTACCTTGAGTTTGAATGCTACTTCATCGCAACCGAGGAAATGTGGGTTCACCTCACAACCGAAAGCACAAAAGCAGGCGCTGATGACGGTACAAAGGTATCGACAGAATCAACCGGTGCAAAGGCTGATGTAGTAAATTGTGCGAGAGTTGATTTCACAGCCGAGGGAACAGGCAACGGCACAACAATTTATGAGCCGAACAGAAGCACTCCCGTAAACGGACAGACAACCTTTGATTTGCCGTCAGGTTCAATGGTTTACTCAAACAACACAAGACTTTTCCATCTTAATCAGCTCGAACCTGTTAAGGTAACAGTTCGTCTTTGGATTGAGGGTAACGACCCCGAGTGTGATGACGATGTTCAGGATGCACAGCTTTCTGTACAGCTTGGCTTTGTCGGATGCGATAAGGACAATAGACCAATATCATAATTAAACAAGATCCCGTAGGGGCGGTCATCGGCCGCCCGCCCTGGAGGAACTGTCATTCAACGCAGATTTCAGACAGGAGAAAAATTATGGGTTAATGAAATACGCACAATCCGACAGTTAAACGGATACAACTTTGAGGGGAGAGAAAAACTTGTTCGGAAAAAAGAAACCAAAAATTGAACAACCGATTACTCCCGAGGAGTTAAGTCGCTTAAATGATAAGAAAATGGCAGATGCCGAGATAGAACATTTTCATGTGAAAAATGATTCAATCGAGATTGTAAAATACAAAAAGCGCAGACGGCTTTTAAGTATTATCCTTTCGGTCTGCATAATCATTCTTCTTATTCTGTTCATTGTTTCAACGCTTGTAACGCAATGGGGCGACTTGATTATCAGCATTGATTCTCCAGCCGTAAAAAAAGGTATCGTGCTTAGCGAAGACGCTGACTTCAAAACTCAGTGTGCTTCACTTACTGCGAAGCAGGTTAAGGATGTTACAAACATTACATATTCATGGCTTCCTGTTGACCTTGACACAAGCAAGGACGGTGCGCACAACGGCAAAAACTATGTTGCTTATACCTTCTATTGTAAAAATAACGGAGAGGTTGAGCTTGACTATGACGCAGTGCTTGAAATCACAGGTGCGGCTAAGTCGGCAGATGAAGCAACCCGAGTTATGATTTACAAAAACGGCAAGAGCTCAGTTTACGGCAAAGGTCAGTACAAAGACAGAAGCAAAGCCGAAACCGATTGTACAAAGTTTGTAAGCGATAAGGAAGTTTATAAAACATCAACCGAAAAATTCAAGGTTGGCGATATTGATAAATACACAATCGTAATCTGGATTGAGGGTAACGACCCCGAATGTATCGACGATATCCGAAACGGTCATGTAAGAATGAGAATGCTGTTCTCGGTTCGTGACGATGAAGAATCCACAGCAAAACCGTAATTTTCGGTACAGTATTACATCAACTTGGTATTATGTGCCTCGGCACTGATATAGCAAAAAATCCCTATGGTGTTTTAGGGACAAAAAATTATTTTATTTAGGAGGAATTTCTCTATGAAAACAAAATCAAGAAAGAGATTATTAATCTCTTCCGTAGCAATGCTCCTCGTGGCTATGCTCGCACTTGGTACAGCAACATTTGCTTGGTTTACACAGGATTCAACAGTAATTGCACGTGAATTTGGTGCTAGAACTGTTAAGGCATCAGAACTTAAACTTTCGAGCAAAACAAAAGGTTGGACAGAAAATTTGGTCTATGATTATGACGAGGTATTAAAGCCAGTCTCGACAGTAGATGGTAAAACTTGGTTCACTGCTGTTGCTGCCGGTAAGGACAACTCGGCAGCATCAGTAACAACGGCAAAAGAGTTAACTGGCACTGAAATTCCAGCGTATGCTATTGTTGATCAGCTCAATATTAAAAACTTCGGTGGTGCGGCTGTTGATAATGTAACAATTAATTTCACATTAAAAGAACTTGATGCTAAAGATTTTGATGCTGCCAATAGGTATCTTCGTATTGCTCTTGTGAAGGTAGATAGTCAGGGCGATACTAGTGGTGATTATGCAACTAAGTTTGCTAAATCCGTTTATGCTGTTGGAGATGATACAGCACCAGCTATCGAGTCACTTGTTACGGAAAAGAATTCTACAACAGGTGAAGTTATTGTAAAAGATATCAAGACAAAAGATATTACAGCTACTGCCTCAAAAAATGGTAATATTAGCATTCCTGTAGGTCCCCTTGATGCTCTTAACGAAGATGATCCATCAGGATGTACAGCGTATTATAACCTTTATGCATGGTTTGAGGGTCAGGATGACGATTGTAAGGATGCTAATGCTGGTAACAAAATGCCAAAGATTACATTTACTGTAACAGGTGACACAGTTAACCAGCAGACTGGTAAATAATTAGTAATCTTATAACTAATTTCGCAAAAATCTAAATGCAATGGAGACCCCTTATGAAAAAAGTTGTAAAAAGAATAGTAAACATAATAATTGACATTATTGTGATTTTGATTCTGGCAGTGTCGGTTTTAATCGTTACATTGTCACTAACTTCCAAATCATCAGGGGTCCCCAATATTTTCGGTGTTGCACCCCTCAGCGTTCAGACTGATTCAATGGAGGACACAATTAATGTTGGTGATTTAATTTTCAGTGATGTTACAAATGACCCTTCATATGAATATCAGAAAGGTGACATTGTTACATTCCCAATCACAGTCAACGGTGAGTCCGTTCTTAACACCCACCGAATTGTAGAGGTTGTTAAGGATGACAACATTACCTATTACAGAACACAGGGTGACAATAAGAAAACCAACCCCGAGCCCGATAAGGATCTTCAAACCTCTTCGACTATTGTTGCCAAGTACACAGGTACGAAGATTGGCGGCGTGGGTAACTTTTTAAGCTTTATCAGAACTCAGCCCGGATTTTTCCTCTGCGTTCTGCTTCCGATGATTATTTTCTTTGTTTACGAGGCAGTCAGAGTTATTCTCAACCTCCTTGCCTACAATAAGGAAAAAACTCTCGAAGAGGCAAAGCTTGCGGTTGATTCCGCCGAGCTTACCGAAGAACAGAAAAAGAGAGCTATTGAGGAATATCTTGCCTCCGTCGGAGAAAATCAGGACAAGGCGGAAAATGAGCCTGAAGTACAAACACCTGCTGACGGCAATAATTCCGCTGATAATTCCGATTAAGTTATGACAAATTTGTCCCTAACGCATTCATAGCGTTTATCGTAACGGTATATTTCTTTCTCAGTCTCAGAGCTGAGAAAGAAATACAGTTACAGCTCACAGTAAAAACACAACAGAAATTATCAGTTAATTTATAACGGTGAACCGTGTTTTTTATCTGAAATACGGACTTTCTGATAATACAAAAACAAATCATTAACACAAAACCGTTTCCGTCGGAAACGAACGGCAGTCGTTGATTGTCGCAACATAAGGCGATGAAATTTCGCCTAAAGAAGACGAGAGTAGATTTTTTTAAGGAGACGAAGTACCGTGGATACAGTATTTAAATTTCTTTTTGAATTTCTCGGTCAGTTTTTTGGCTCATTATGGTCAATAATCACCGGGTTATTTGGCGGAGTAGGCAATGCCTTTGATTTTTCCGCTTATGTAAACATTATTAATGCCTATACCACGGAGCTTGGCGGCCTCGCATGGGTGATTGCGATTATTGCCATTGTGCTTCTGGTTGCTGTGCTTGCACTTTGCGTATGGCTTATTGTCGTCGCTGTAAAAAAGTTTATTCGTTCGCACAGAAGAAGAAAAGATACAGATTCTCTTGTTAAAGAGGTTCAGGCACTCAACAAAGAGGTTATGAGACTCAACCTTGAAAAGGATAAGATTCTCTCTATGAAGGTTTCACAGATTGGTCTTAACCCCAACGAGATTTCAGAGCTTACAGGCGAAGAAATCGAGTCACTCAACAACGGCGAAGAAGAAGACACAGGCGAAAGCCGTTTCTACAAACTTACGGAAATCGACCAGCTTTGGGCAGATTATGTTCCGCCGGTTTATGACAACGATATCACACTTCCCGAGTTCTGTGAGCGTTTCAGACTCTTTGCTTGTTCACAGCTTGGACTCTACTACGATATTAAGCTTATCAGACTTTTTGTTGCTGCGTTTGCGTCTACCAGACTTATTATCCTTCAGGGTATTTCAGGTACAGGTAAAACTTCACTTGCTTACGCCTTTGGTAAGTTTGTAAACAATCCTTCAATCGTTGCTTCCGTTCAGCCGTCATGGCGCGACAGAACAGAGCTTTTCGGTTACTTCAACGAATTTACAAAGAAGTTCAACGAAACCGAGCTTCTCCGTGCAATGTATGAGGCATCGTATAACGAAAACATCTATGCGGTAATCCTCGATGAAATGAACATCGCTCGAGTTGAGTATTACTTTGCCGAGATGCTTTCAATTCTTGAAATGCCGTCAAGAGACGAGTGGGTTGTTGATATCATCCCGAACTCTTGGCCGTCTGACCCGAAGCATATCGTGAACGGTCAGCTCAAAATTCCGCCGAATATGTGGTACATCGGTACTGCGAATAACGATGACTCGACATTTGCTATCACAGATAAGGTTTATGACCGTGCTATGCCGATTAACATCGACACAAAGGGTGTTCCTTTTGAAGCACCTCTCACAGACTCTGTATACATTTCATACAAACATTTTGAGTACATCCTCAATGCCGCTAAGGTTCAATTTGTTGTTTCGGAAGAGAACCTCAAAAAGATTGCCCTTCTGGATGATTATGTTATTGAGCATTTCCGCATAGCTTTTGGTAACCGTATTGTAAAGCAGCTCCGTGACTTTGTTCCTGCTTATGTCGGAACAGGCGGTACAGAGCTTGACGGTCTTGACTATGTTCTTGCCCGCAAGGTATTTAGAAAATTTGAGTCACTCAATCTTTCATACATTCGTGATGAAATAGATGGCCTTTGTGCGTATATTGACGAGCTTTTCGGCGAAGAAAATATGACTGAGAGCAAGGATTATCTCCGTATGCTCAAGAAGCTTGTATAATTTTAGCAATTCAGGGCGAACTCTGTTCGCCCTTTGCTTGGTGAAAGGACTTTGTTCCTTTAGCGGTAAAACTATCTGATTGGAGAAAAATCAATGGCTGATTTTGGTAAATATTTCAGAGCATATATGTATATGCAGGACATTCTGAAAAATGATTTTACTTACAATTACATAACAGAAGGCCTTAAGGACGGCGATAAGGGCGAGGATAAGCTCGACGGTAAGACCAACGAAAAGGTAATTGATATGGAATGGGTTGTTGCCATTGAGGAAACACTTCCGTACATTCAGAAAGCAATAGACGAACAGCGCCGTTTTATTAAGCAGGTTGACAATGTTGTTAGAGTTGAGCTTGCGAAAAAGATTGGCCCTGAGTCGGTTAAGCACCTTTCGCAGCACACTAACTTTATTGCCAAGGTTGAGGGTGATATGGTAACGCCTAACAAAATCCTCACAATTGAGCGTGAGGAAAGCTTTGCTATTTATGAAAACCGTGTGCTTATGACGCTGATTCGCAAAGCGCTTCATTTTGTTGACGATAAATATTCAAAAATGAAAGATGTGCCGAACGACAGCTATAATAAAATTTCTATGGTTCGCCACATTGATTTTAATGAGAAAAAAGTAGATTTTAATCTTAACTATATAAATGAATCTCACGAAACTCTTGCAGATGACCTTGATGTTCTTGATGTTTCTCAGCTTTCGGACTTTGACCGAATCAGAAGAATCAGAACAACCCTTAATGAGTTTTTAAACACTCAGTTGATTAAGGAAATCTCAAAAGAGCCTGAGGTTCGTCCTCCGCTCATGCAGACCAACCTTCTCAAAAAGAACCCCAACTTTAAAAAAGTGGTTGAGCTGTGGAACTTTCTCGACAGCTACAAGCGTAAAGGCTTTGAGGTCGTAAGCGAGGAATACAACGGCAAAATGACAGATACTGTTCAGCAGGATGTTTACTTTGCGATGGGATTCCAGCATTTTATGATGTCTATTGCTACAAACCCGGGACTTCGTTCAATCCTTAAGGAACAGTACGACGCTGAAAATGCACGAATTGCCGAGGAAGAATCAAAGCCGCAGAAGACCCGCGAGGCGGTTATGCAGGCACAGCTTGATGCTGTTCGTAAAGAGGAGATGGAAATCCGCCTTCGTGAAATCCGTGAACGCGAAAAGAAAATTCTTGACCTCACGAATGAAATCAAGAATTTAAAGGTTATAATTGATCAGAAAGAACAGCAGATTCTCACTCTTAGGGGCAGGGTTTCTGCTCTTGAAGACCAACTTGAAGAGGTTAAGAAAGAGCTTCAGCAGACAAAACTCAAGTTGATGGAGGCAGAAAAGAGAATTGCCGAGCTTGAGGAAGAAAATCAGCAGTTAAAAGATACTATTGAAGAGTTGAATAAAACGATTGATGAACTCAATCAGACTATTGACACACTCAATAAAAAAATAGTAGAATTAAATAACAGAATTCTCGTGCTTGTACAGGAGAATGCTCGTTTGCAGACAAAGGTGAAAGAGCAGGAAACTGTTATCGCCGAGCAGAAGGCTCATATTGCAGAGCTTGAAACTCAGGTTGCCGAACAACTTGCAAAGATTACGGCTCTTACGGAAAACCTTGAAAAATGTCATGCGCAGATTGAAGAGGACGCTCGTAAGATTACCGATTTGTCTGACAAAAATGAGAAGCTCACTGATACTCTCCAAACCGAACGCATTCAGCATAAGGAAACAGTCAACAAAATGAATGCCGATTTTGCTGAAGAAAAACAGCAGATGAACGACGCTCATTCGGCAGAGGTTGAATCGCTTAACAATAAATTCAACGATGCAGAGGTTGAACATAACACTTATGTAGCCAAGCTTAATGCAGATTTTGCCGCAAGGGCAAATGAAACAGAGCAAAAGCATCTTAAAGAGCTTGCAGATAAAGAAGAAACTCACAAGAATGAACTTGCTGAAATTAAGGAAGCCAACCTTAAATCATCAGCCGCAAGCAATGCCGCTCACGCTTCTGAGCTTAAAAAGGCTTATAAGTCGGTTGACAAAAAGGTTGAGCTTGCAGAAAAAGCTTGTGAAAAGCGTATGAAAGCCAAGGTTGCCGAGGTTAAAAAAGAGGCTCAGGCTGAAATTCGCAAAGCCGAAAAGAAAGCAAGCGAAAAAATCAGCCTTGCTAAGGATGAAATTAAATCTGTCAAGGATACAGGCGATTTGTTCGTTCGTGACTACGGCTTCGGCAGTGTTGCAGTTGTTTCAAAATATGCCGAAGAGCTTGCAAAATTCGGCAAGCTTTCAATCGCAGACGAGCTTATAAACGCACAGAAAAGCGTAAGATCTCTTTGCATATGCAGAAGTAAAAAGGGTGTTGTGCTTGCAGGCTTTTCACAGAGCGGCGCAAGCGTATATAATGTTTATAAAAAGCAGGCAGATCTTACGGTTGCATTTAACGATTTGTGTTCAATGCTGAAAGGTATGAGCAATCTGCCGATTGTAATTACATTTTCCGGTGTTGACAGACCGTTTGTGATGAATTTTGAAAACATTGTAAGAGATGCAACCAAAAGAAAAACGACTGTTTTCCATAACAAAACTCTGAAAGCAAACGGATTTGTTTCAGTTTACTTTGGTAAAGAATAAGGGGCAAAAATGAAAAACTCTACTGCGCCCAACAGAAAAACGGGCAGAATGATTGCTAAAAATTTAATAGTTCTGTTCGCTGTTGCACTTGCCGGCTTTTGCGGCATTCAGGCGTGGTTTACGGATAACCGTTCAGCTGAAGCCAACGGTATAGAGGTTGAGTGTCAGGCACCTGACGGTATTGAAATTGCTGTTGTTGGGCACGATGCCCCTGCACCTACCGAATATACAACGGGTAATATTACGCTTAATAAAACTAATTACCCATTTCTTGAGAAACTTCAGTTGACCGAAATAACCGGTGATGGCACATTTTTTAGAAAACCGGCTTTGATTCAATCAGGCGGTCAAGCCCATGTTGATACAAAAGCAGAGTGGAGTGAGCCTACTGCAAATGAGCATTATTTGTCATTTGACCTTTACATTCGTTCAAAATCGCAGTATAATATATCGATAGGCAAAAAATCAACAATAAAACCGGATGCTCCTCAACTCACAAGTCAAGACGGTACGGGCATTAAAAATCAAAGCAAGTACGGTAATTTTTCAAGAGATTCCGTAGTTGGTGCGGTAAGATTCTCGGTTGTTGACTATAAATCCGCTCCTCCTTCAAAAAAGCTCCTGTGGTTGCCGGCTCCGAATATCTTGTTGGAGCAGACGACTGACGAGTACACTTTGTCAGACAATAAGCAAGACGGAGAATCGTACAGTCATGTATACTATGACACGAATAAAGCACAACACACAGTCAGCAGTACTGATGTTGATAATGCGTTTGTTGTGAATAATAAAGGTTTTGACGGCGGAAAATTCACCTATGAGCTTGGTAAAAACCAAAACATTGCACAACTTAAAAAGTCCTCAGAAAATGATCAATTCTACAGTGCTATGGTAACCTGTAATATGTGGATCGAGGGCGAAGACGCAGAGGCAAGACTTGCCCTTGTAAACGGAAAATTTAATGTTAATCTTGTATTGACAAAAGTAAGTTGATTTTAAAGTAGGAAAGGGGAATTTTTGATGAAGTTGAAAGATAAGTTTTGTAACTTTCTCAACGGTTTAGTTGACTCAAGACTGAATAACACAAAAAAGGTCACGACTTCATATGTTGCTCTTTTTCTTGTTTTAAGTATTTTCGCAGTATCTACCTTTTCATGGTTCACAATAAGAGATACGGCAACTATTGATTCAGATCCCTTTTCTCTTGAATCTGCTGCCGGAATGAGAGTTAATAAGGGTGAAGAAATAAGAAATACAATCACCGTAAAACAGGCAAAGCTGAAAGAAGCATCAAGTGTTGACGGTCGTAATATGTTTTTCCCTGTAGATCGCGGATACGGCGATAAAGGACAAAGCGTTGACACAAGCGAAATGAAATTTCGTGAAGGCACAGTAGGAGATAAAAATAACGGATACATATACAGCGATTTTACCCTTACCGGTCAAACAGGCGGTCAGGTTGAAGTATATGTAAAAAGTTACAAAGTTGAGGTAACAAATAAAAATGGTCAAAAAGAAGTTTATGACGGTGCAACACATATTACTGTTGACGGCAACAAAAAGCCATCGACATATCTGGCATATCAGAATCCTTGCCCAATAAGGATTGCATTCATCAGGAACAGTGCTGAGGCTTCGACCGTTATTGATCCCACTGCAATTATTGACAGCTATGCTGACGAGTGTCAGGCAGTAAGCTCTGTTAATTCGCTCGGCTCGGCAACAACCACTAAAGCAAAGGGCAGGTCATTTTCCGACTACTATTTTGGTACAGGTGCTCCTCTTTTTACTCTTGACGGTCTTAAATCCCAAAACATAACCATGGTTGCGTGGCTTGAGGCAACCGGAGAGAACTGTGACGCTTACGAGGGTCAGGATGTGTCAATTACAGTTGAGCTTGAAAGTAACTGGAAAGATATGGAATATGTTACTTTTGTTGATAATACTGTTGGTGATAATGGCGGCCCAACAAAGTGGGTTGGCAATGACGGATGTTTCCTTGTTATGACCTATTATGACGAAAACTTTCAAAATCCAAAGTCAGTAGTAATGAGTGCGTCAAAGAGTGATGGAAATAAACCTATTGAATGGATAGCTTATCTGCCAAAGGATAAAATAACAAACATATCTTTTATGCGATATAGTAAAGTAAAAGAGAAAATTAAGCTTGACGGAACAAATGATGTTGAGGTAGGCAGAATATATAATGTATGGCATACAACAACCGATGTAAATGCATGGATTGAAGCAAATAATAGTGGTGCTGGTACAAATGCATATAATTGGTCACATGACATAAATAAAGAAAAAGGTCTTCAGACATACCGCACAGATGACGGAACTGAAAAAGGAAATAAAGAAAATACCTATTATGCCGTACACGGTAACGGCTACGGCAGTACCACTACTGTTGCTGAAAATGTTGCGCCGTGTATCGGATATTGGGGTACAAAGTATCCCAACAGTTCAGGCGGCAGTGTTGAACCGACTACAACCGAACAACAGCCGACAACCGGAGATGCATATGCAGAGGCGGATATCGTAATTGATAACAAATTATGGTTTAATGATTATAATTGGTATAACGGCGGCGGAGGTCTGAGAAATCTGCTTAGTCAGAATGTTTTTGTACTAAAAGCCGTATTCGATTCAAACGGTACAGAAACCGCTTATGCAATGAAACCGGAGAGCAGCGGAGATAAGTGTAAACTAAATAGGACAAGTGTTAAAGCTGGTTCGAAGCTTGTAAGATTTGATTTGTATATTTCTGATACAGATACAAAAAAATGCGAATATGATGTGCCTGATACCATTCAGCATACATTTGTAGTGCGTGAAGGTGGCAGTTCTTATAACATATCCTATGAATTGGTAAATGAAGGATCTGGCAAAATCATAAAAGCAGGCAATTGGGAAAATTAATTGATTAACACATTAAGGAGGTGTCACGATGAGAGAAAGACTTGCTCTTTTAAGGGAGTATTTGAAAAACAGACTTGCATTTGGCAAGAATAAAAAAACAAGAAAAGGTTTTATACTCACTATGGTGGCACTTGTTGAAGTACTTGCCATATCGGTTGTGTCCGTTTCGGCTTGGGTTGAAACTATTTCAACAATCACAATTAAAGCTGAGGGCGCAAAAATTGACAACTATGTTTATACTAATGCCGATATTGGCAGTGATAATGGTTATTCAGGCAAAACCATTGACTTGACTAAATATTTCCGTGCTGCGGGTGGAGTGCATCTTGCTTCGGCTTCAAGTGCTGACGGTGAAAATATATTTTTCCCGATAAAGAAATCGGATGTTTCTGATTTTGGTGCTAATTCTTACAGATGTGCGGATGTAAACGATAAGAATGTTAATTATATTGACTTTTCATTTAATGTAAAGGTTGATAAAACCTTTAACGCGAATCATGCAGAATTTTACCTTGATCAAGTACCTAAGATAACTATAGGTGGTGCAGATGTTTCAGGAAATCTTGTAAGAATGGCAATTACAGATACCGATACTCAAAAAACGGTTGTATGCGGTTATAATGCCGGTAGTGATAATGTTGTAAATACAGCATATGGCAAAGAAGTTCCTGGTAAGGTTCAAGCTTTTAGCGATTTTGTTGTTAGTTCTGAATCTATACCAACGGAGTTGTTTAGGGTTGAAAGAGGAAGCAGTAAAACAATAAATATTAAAGTGTGGCTTCAGGATGATAAGGCGACTACTGGATATGCCGGTAAAACTGTTTCAATATCTGATGTTAAAATTGTAACTCAGAACAAAAAAGGCAATAAAGTGTATTTTGTTGACCGTACTGTAAATGAAGCTAATAAAAATTGGACAAAGGGTGTAACATTTCAGCAGGGTGACAAAACTCCTGTAACGATGAAGTTTAATGAGAATTCGCATACATATTCCTGTGAATACACACCCGCTGATGGCAAGACAGAAGTTAAGTTCACCTCGGGAAGTGTCACTTGGTCTACTGATATGAAGTCGCTCAACTCAGGCGAAAGTATGTACTATACTGCCTATGGCGATCATAATAGCAGTAATGCCGGATACGGTACATGGGGCGAAGTGATTGAAATCAGTGTTTCAAGCAAAACAACAGCCGATGTACTCCCTAATACAGGCAATGTTTCAAGTGTATATATGGTTCCGGATAAAAATGACAATAGCAGTAAAATTAGAATGCCATTTACTAATGACAGGAATAAATGGGTCGGTTATATTGCAAAGGAAAAGGCAGACAACATGACTTTTTCTTTTAAAAATAACGGTAAGAATTATGAAATTCCTGCTCCTAACAGAGGCAATTCAACGCATTTTGTTGTTACTTCTGCTACAACAGGTTATTGGGATCCACCTGCTACTATTACTGTTACTGCAGGCAAGAATGATGCAGGAGATCCTAAAGTTAGTTATGATAGTTTGAAAAGTACTACAATTTCTGTAACCCCCGGTACAAAGGTTAAGCTAGAAGCAAATCCTAAAACAGGTTTCGTATTGAAAAACTGGGTAATCAGCGGTACAAGTACCGTGGCAGACGGCATTGACAGCAACGGTTATTTTACCCCGACAGCTTCAGGTAACTATAACTTTACAGCCGTTTATGTTGAGTCGTTGACATTTGAGGCTTATGTCAGAACATATGACGGTAAAGTTCTTTCTGAAAGCACAACGGGCGGTTCAGTTGAAATTAAGTGTGGAAACCAAAATTCGACTGTAGATTCCAAAGATGTAACACACATTACACTCAATGCTGTTAAAGGCAGCACAGTTACATATTACGCAAAAGCTAATGACGGATATGTTTTTGACGGCTGGTACACAGATGCAGACTGTAATAGTGTACCGGAGAATTTGAGCGATAAATATGAATTGGCTAATGTTGAGACCTCCAAGAAGTTGTATGCGAAATTCAAAGTTGATATTTATACTGTAAAAGCATACGCTCAGCACGGTAACAATCCTCCTTCCGGTGATGCCGGTAATGTATCTTTTGATAATAATAATTATGCGTCTGAAGTAACAACAACGGTAAATCGTAACGGAGAAGTTACTTTTTATGCTAAGCCTGAAAAAGGCTATGCTTTTATCGGTTGGTATGCGACTAAGGATGCAGCAAATCCGAAGGTAGCGGTTAAAGATTGTACATTAAATGGTGACGTCTATTCTACAAAAATTAATATACCATATTCCGATGTAAAGACATATGAACTGTACGCAAGATTTAAGGCTTTGTATACGGTAGAAGCCAAAGCGATGTACAACAACGAAAATGTTTATACAGCCGGTACTGTACAGGTTGGTAACGAAAAAGCCGATAAAATATCGAAAGCTCCCGTTATGGAGGGCGAAAATGTAACAGTTAAGGCAAGTGCCAATAACGGTTACAAGTTTGTCGGTTGGTATAAGGACGAGGCTTGTAATGAACCGTATTTCAATGAAAACAACAATGCGTCACCTATAACCTTAAATAATGTTAGCAAGGGAATCACTCTGTATGCTAAGTTTGAGTTGAAGACAGGCGTTACATTTTACCTTAATGATGGAGGCTTGTGGTCAGATGATAAGGCGAAACTTGCAGCGTATGTTTGGGATGATAATGGCAATAAGAAATGGCTTGAAGTATCTAAAACTGACTATGACAATTATTACAGCTTTGCTTTAGATAATAATCAATGGAAGCAAGTAATTTTTGTAAGATATGATCCGAGCAAAAATTTGAACGATTTCCCAACGAAAGATTGGAATGGCTATGTTTGGAATAAGACTTCTGATATAACAATTGATTACAATAATAATTGTTATGTTATAACATCTTCTCCAAATAGCGGAGGAAGTTCAACCGGCTATTGGATGACCTATGTTCCCGGACAAAATGTTATCAGAGAGATATATGTTTATACCGGAGATTGCACATGGTTTAATGGCAATGATGCAGTACTCGCTTATAAGTTTAGTGATAGTGATTCTTATAAGTCTGATTACTCTGAAGTGGTTAAAGACGGAAAAACTTATTATAAATTGAGTGTTCCGATAGATAAGGGCAAAATTTATTTGTCAAGAGCTGTTTCCGGCAGTTACTATAACGGATTTGATACAACTATTGATAATACTAAAAACTTGTTCAAGGTTAATGGCAATTTCAATGGAGGCAGTTGGGAGACGTATTAAAAATTCAACGGAGGTGAAACCATGAAGAAATCTAAATTTACACTTGTTATTGTACTCGGACTTGTACTGTGTTTGTTGTGTGGAACAACTACGACTTTTTCGTGGTTTAATCGTCCTGATGTGCAAAAGGGCGACTCCCTTTCTTGGCGCGGAGATTACAATGTGACAAACGGAGAAAATATTACTGCTGTTACTTATGTTGCTACAAAAGATGACGGCAGTGAGTATAGTACTGTTCCGTTTGATTTTAAAACTCCGACAACTGTTCCTGCCCATGAAACAAAATATTTCTGTACAGAGGTAAAGAACACGGGAACGGCATCGCAGTCAATTTCTTTGTTCCTTAATAATTCGGAAACTAACACCCTTTCTGTCGGTGTGAACAGTCCCCTCAGAACCTACAGGAGATTTACCTCCGATTCACAAACAACATCTTATGTTACCAAGACACCGAGTAATGTGAATAAGAAGAATTTGTATATAGCTACGAATGTGGATGACCCTACGAAGTACACTATGCACACTTGGAAGAATGTAGATACCGATCCTACTGATAAAGAACTTAGCGGATACATTAAAGATAAGTCTGTTAATTATGATAATGTAGATTATAATATATCATATGTTACAATTCCTATGGAACACGACCACGCGAAGCTCTGGCTTGGTATTGGTGATTCTAAAAAGTGGTTCGGTTCTGATTTAGAAATTACAGCTCAGAATAATACTTATGTTTTTAAAGAAAATGAATCTACAGCTATGAAACAGTCAGATCCGTCTGCCGGAATTTCAAGTTTTTATTCTAGAGCAGAAGCTGTAGTAGGTGAGACATTTGACTTAGGAGCAAAGGCACAGGGTACAGTGACTTACACATCGTCAAATACTGGTGTTGCAACAATTGACAATAACGGTCAGGTTACTGCCAAAAAGGCAGGCAATACTACTGTTACTGTTACATCTACGGGTGCGTACGGTGATAAAATAACGGCAAAATGTGTGCTTACCGTAAGCAAAAAACCGGCTAAAAGCTTGTATATTCCGATTGTTACGAATATGAAGATTGAAGGCAAAGCCGACAACGATCCTGTTGTTACAAAGGTGTATTGGTATATCAAAAACGATACAGCATCCGACGCTGAATATTCACTTGGCGATCTGCAAATTTCACTTTAAAATTTTAGATTTTTAAATTTCCAAAAGGGTTGTTTTTACAGCCCTTTTTTATTATAATTTATAATCGGTAGCAGAGAATAAAATCCGCCCGCAAGCACGGGTAGAAAAATATATAGTGTTTGCAACAAAATCCGATAAATGTTGCAAAGTTGTTGTTATTCTGTAGGGGCGTTCATCGGACACCCGCAAGTAACCGCATAAATTATATGTAAAACATATTTTATAAATGCCACAATGTAATTGTTATACTGTAGCGGCGAACCGTGTTCGCCAATCGTTTTGGTTGTAAAACCAAAACGAACATATACGCATTTTTGTTATATAAAATAATGTGTTAATAAACAAATAGTTTGTGTCAGGTCTCCGGTTCGTGTGCTTTGCACACGATTGCACGCAATTTCGTGCAAATTTGGATGCATGATTTATGCTATATCAAAACATATGTGTATGAACATATTATACACTACTTTTAGCATATCAAAAGCTATGTGGATAAACAAATAATTTCATCAAGGCGGGCGGCCAATGACCGCCCCTACTGTACGATCTGAGAATGGTGGCACACCGCCACGAATAATTACGCAAACCACAAAACAACGCTCGGGCGAAATGTGTTTTGAATTTAACAAACTGTCTTCACGAACTGAGAACGGTGGCACACCGTGGAGGAATTTATGGATAAAAATAACGATTTTGAAAATGCGGTTGAAGTGACATCTGTAACAACCGAACACCCCAAATCAAAAAATAGAATAAGGAAAAGGCATGAATCAAAGCTACATAAAACCCTGCGGATAATTAAAAATATAATTTGCTGGGGAGTGCTTGCAATACTTGTGCTGACCGTAATTGTGTTTATGGGTTCAAAGGTGAACGGAAAAACACCTTCGCTTTTCGGATATTCCGTGCTACGAGTTTCAACGGGCAGTATGCAGCCCGAGCTTATGATCGGCGATGTTATTCTCGGAAAGAGCGTTGACAATCCGACCGCCCTCAAGGTCGGCGATATTATCACCTATCGTGGCAGTGGGCAGACCGAGGGACTTCTCGTGACTCATAAGGTTGTAGTTGCACCGTATAAAACAGCTGACGGCACATATAAGCTACAGACAAAGGGCATTGCAAACGATGCTCCCGACCCTGAAATTTCAACCGAAGATGTGCTTTATATTATGGTGTGTAAGCTTGGATTCATTGACACATTGTACAACCTTTTCTTCTCACCGTGGGGACTGTTGATTTTTATTGCGGCGCTGCTGCTGATATTCATTGACGAGCTTGTCGTTATAATCCGCATACTTACGGGACATGACAAATCACCGAAGGACAGCGACATCAACGAAATTATAGACCGTTTGCAGAAGGAAAAATTACAGCAAAAGACTGAATCCGACAACGATACAAAATCGGAAGAATAAATAAAAGCTGAATATATTTAATTTCGGACGAAAGGAAAATTCTCTTTTCGTCCGTTTTTTGTTGGCGAAAAAGACAAAGCGGAAAAATGGTGAAAATAGCTTTTATATGGGCTAAAATCGGCTTTTTAGTTGCATTTTTGGGCGATTTGTGGTATATTTTATACGGTCAAATTTGACCGTAACATACTGATTGTGTTTAGAAATTGATATGTTAAGGGTGGTTTCATGGATTACAAATTAATAGCGCTTGACATTGACGGTACGCTGACAAACTCCCAAAAGGAGATTACTCCCCGTACAAGATATGCTCTTATGGAGGCGCAGAAACAGGGCAAGAAAATTATTCTTGCGTCAGGCAGACATCCCGTAGGAATTATGCCGATAGCAAAAGACCTTATGCTTGACCGTTTCGGCGGTTTTATTATGGCGTTCAACGGCGGCAGGATTATCAATTGCGAAACAGGCGAAACTATGGTGAGCAAGCTGTTTCCGCTTGAATATCTTCCCGACATCGTGAATGTTTTGAAGGATTCAAACATTACAATCAACACATACGATGACAGGCGAATCATCTCGGATAATAAGGTTAATGACTATACCTATGTTGAAAGGGACGTTATCAAGGCTGAAATGGTTGTTGTTGACGATTTTATCTCATCTGTAAGATTTGATATCAACAAAATTCTTCTTGCAGGCGAACCCGATGAGCTTGACAAGTATCAGAAAATTCTTGCAGACCGTTATGACGGCTTGCTCGATGTATATAAAAGCGCACCTTATTTTCTTGAGATTATGCCGTTTGGTGTTACAAAAGGCTCAATGCTTCCGCTTTTGCTTGATAAACTCAAGATTAAAAGGGAAGAGCTTGCCGCTTTCGGCGACAACTACAACGATATGACAATGATAGGTTATGCAGGCTTCGGCGTTGCAATGGGAAATGCCGAAACCGATGTAAAGAAGATTGCCGATTACATCTGCGAATCAAACGATAACGACGGTATTGCAAACACACTTGATAAATTTGTTTTAAAGCAATAGTCGCAAAGTTTGAACCTAATATAAGTTTGAAAATATAAAATATAATTTAACGGAGCGTCAGATTTGAATTAACCCTTTAAAAGAGTTGAAAAAACAGAATCTGTCGCTCCTTTTTGTATATAATAGCCAAATTGAGGGCTTAATCTTTGGCGGCATCAAAGTTGTAATAATTCTATAAAAGAAAAATATATGAGGCTGTCTAAATTATAATATAATTGTATGTTATGTTGTACAAAGTATAACAAAAGGAGGAAAATCTATGGCAAAAATCAAAAAATTGCTTGCTTTGATTTTGTCGATTTGCGTAATTTGCACGGTATCTGTTATGTCCGTAAGTGCGGCTAATACAGATGACGATAACGACACTTCGGCATCAAGCACAATCACAGTACATTACTACTGTGAGGAAGGCACGCCCACAATCTATTATTGGAACAGTCTTCCGAAAAACATCAGCACGGAGTACCCCGGCGTTAAGATGACTTCCGAGGGAAACAACTACTACAAGTACACTTTCAACGATGTAACAAAAATCAATATGATGTTTGTTACAAACGGAAAGCAGTCTGCGGAACTCACAAGAAACACAGGCGAGTGGTGGTACAAAAATAAGAGATGGTCAAGCAAAAATCCTGAAGATATGCAGGAATTTGACCGTGTTGACATGCGTGAAGACACAATTTATTTTGTAATCACAACCCGTTTCTATGACGGTGACACAGGTAACGATGTTCATTGCTGGGACGACTCACAGGCAAACAACCCTGACAGCGATCCCGCATGGCGTGGTGACTTCAAGGGACTTATCGACAAGCTCGATTATATTAAGGCTCTCGGATTCAGCGCAATCTGGATTACTCCTGTTGTAACAAATGCGTCAGGCTACGATTACCACGGCTACCATGCAATGGACTTCTCAACAGTTGATGTTCGTTACGAGAGCGACGGCGCTACATATCAGGATCTTATTGATGCCGCTCATGAAAAGGGCATCAAGATTGTTCAGGATATCGTAGTTAACCATTCAGGTAACTTTGGTGAGGCAACTCTTGCTCCTATGTTTAAAAAGGAGTACAACTCAATTCAGGATCTTGCTTCTGTAGATTGCATGAAGGTTATTGAGGGAAGCGACTTTGATAAAACATTCCCGAACTACAATGACCTTGAACCTAAGTATCAGTATGCTGCAAGACTTAATATCATGAAGGATACTAAGGAGCTTGACTCCGGTAATCACGACACGGAAAACTACTATCACCACTTCAAAGACCTCAGCTGGGAAAGCCCGACTGTACAGACAGGTCAGATTGCCGGTGACTGCGTTGATATCAACACAGAGAATCCTACAGTTGCTAATTACCTTAACGATGTTTATAACAACTATATCAACATGGGCGTTGACGCTTTCAGACTTGATACTGAAAAGCACGTTTCAAGACTTACACTTAACCAGTATTACTTCCCGTCATGGCTCAAGACAGGCGGTAAAAACTTCTTCATCTTTGGTGAGGTTTGTACTCGTGTAAGTGAATTCTGGAACCACAACATTCCTGCAATTTCAGCTCCGTTCTATACATGGGCTGAATCAGACAGCCAGTACATTGATTCATTTACAAATGATCAGGCTGCAAACATTAATCTTACACTTAAGCACTATGACAGCAACGCAAGTACAGCAAATCAGCCCACATCTGATAATGTTTATCTTGACGGTCTTAAGTATCACACACCTGATTACAGCAAGGCAAACGGCACAAGCGTAATCGACTTCCCGATGCATTGGAACTTCTCAAATGCAAGCAACGCATTTACACGTGCTTGTGAAGAAGATCCGTACTACAATGACTCATCATGGAATGTAACATATGTTGATTCTCACGACTACGGTCCTGATATGGACAGCCGTTACGACGGCGGTACACAGTCATGGGCTGAGAACCTTGATGTACTCTTTACTTTCCGTGGTATTCCGTGTCTTTACTACGGTTCTGAGCTTGAGTTCCAGAAGGGTGTTCCTATGGACGTAGGTCCTAACGCACCTCTTTCAACAACAGGTCGTGCATACTTCGGTGACTACCTCGAGGGCGACGTAACAGCAACAGACTTTGGTACATATTCTAATGCAAGCGGTGCTGTTGCAAGCACACTTGAAGCACCTCTCGCTGTTCATATTCAGCAGCTCAACCGAATCAGAAGAGCAGTTCCTGCACTTCAGAAGGGTCAGTATACAAGAAGCAAGACTTATGTTGACGGTAATATGGCATTCGTTCGCCGTTACACACAGGGCGCTACAGACAGCCTTGCTTGTGTAACTATCTCAGGCGGTGCTACATTCAAGAACCTTCCTAACGGCAAGTATATTGATGCAGTTACAGGCGATGTTAAGTATGTTACAGACGGCACACTTACAGTATCTTCTGTTGGTAAGGCTAATATGAGAGTTTATGTTTGCTGTGCAGACGGTTTCACCGGAATTGACGGTCAGATCGGCACTAACGGCGCATATCTCAAGTAATAAAATAATGTTGTTTTTTACGGAGCAGGTTTTTCCTGCTCCGTATTTTTCTGCCCTAAACCCTCAAATGACGGATTGGAGATTTATATCCGTCAAAATTATACTTCATTTATAAATAAACATCCCGAAAATTGCATAATGATGAATAAAAAGACAGAAAGTTATGCAAATTCTACATATAAGGCTGAAAATCGTTATGACACTTCTGCAAGAATTGTACCTTTTCTTTTTTTAAAAAATGTGCTATAATATATAAAATATAGTTTCAATTTATTGTGAATTTTAAAAAGGAGTGTTTTTTATGACAAACAGCGAGTATTCGGATGTTACACCGCAGATTCATGCTCTGGCTCAGAAAATGACGCATAACTCCGTTATTGATACAGATTTATACAGCAAGTACAATGTAAAAAGAGGTTTGCGTGACCTTGACGGTAAGGGCGTTCTCACAGGTCTTACAGATATTTCTACAATCACACAGAATAAGCTTGTTGACGGAAAGCTTGTTCCTTGCGAGGGTGAGCTTCGTTACAGGGGCTATAATGTAAAGGATATCGTTGACGGTATTCTTGAGGATGACCGTTTCGGTTTTGAAGAGGTTACATATCTTCTTCTCTTTGGCGATATGCCTAACGAAGAACAGCTTAAAGACTTTAAGAAGCTTCTCGTTCAGTACAGAACTCTTCCTCAGCACTTTGTTCGTGATGTTATCCTCAAGGCCACAAGTAACGATATGATGAACTCAATAGCAAGAAGTGTTCTCACACTTTTCTGCTATGATAAGAACGCTAACGATACATCAATCGACAATGTTTTAAGACAGTGCATACAGCTCATCTCCGTATTTCCTCTTTTGTCGGTTTACGGCTATCACGCATATAATCACTATCAGCGTGATAACAGCCTTTATATCCACCGTGCAGAGCCTACAATGTCAACAGCCGAGGTTATTCTGTCGCTTCTTCGTCCCGACAGACACTATACTCCGCTTGAGGCAAAGGTTCTTGATATGGCGCTCATTCTCCATATGGAACACGGCGGCGGTAACAACTCAACATTTACAACACATGTTGTAACATCTTCGGGTACTGATACATACTCGGCAGTAGCTGCGGCACTTGCATCACTCAAAGGTCCTAAGCACGGCGGTGCAAATGTTAAGGTTTACTATATGTTTGAGGATCTCAAAAAGCATGTTAAGGACTGGGAGGACGAGGACGCTCTTGAAGATTATCTTGAGAAGCTCCTTGACAAGCAGGCTTTTGATAAAAAAGGTCTTATCTACGGTATGGGACACGCAGTTTATACAATTTCCGACCCCCGTCAGCAGATTCTTCACGGTGCTGTTAAAAAGCTTGCGCTTGCCGAAGGTCACAATGATGAATTTGATCTTTATGAGAGAGTTGAAAGACTGGCTCCGAAGGTTATCGGCAGAAAGCGTAAAATCTATAAGGGTGTTGCCGCAAATGTCGATTTCTACAGCGGACTTCTTTACAGCCTTCTTGATATTCCGTGTGAGCTTTATACTCCGCTTTTTGCAACAGCTCGTATTACGGGTTGGAGCGCACACAGACTTGAGGAGCTTATCAACTGCGGTAAGATTATCCGTCCTGCATATATGAGCATTTCCGAAAACAAGGAATATGTTGATTTGAAAGACAGATAATACGGCGAACCGCCGTTCCCCGTTCGAGAAGTTAGTTTTACAAGTGCGAGAGTTAAATTGTCCGAGCGTATGGAAAATTGAAAGTTGAAAATTGAAAATTAAAGTCGGGCGACAGTTTGCAAAATGCAAATCATTGTCGCCCGACCGTTTTTTATATATGAAATTAACTGTTTGGTCGTGGGGCGGATAATATCCGCACTACGATTTTTCGCAACATTCATCTTAAAACAACAAAAGACCGCTCTTTTGAGCGGACTTTAAATCTTGTGTTTTAACTTCAAAATCTATTGCAATCAGCAGAAGAATACATCCATTTCTTCTGCGTTGCCGTCGGCAACAAAGTATGCCTTGCTTTCTTCGGGCTTGAGATAGATTGAAATTTCCTTTGCATCCTTGCCGTATGTAGCCTTAACATTTTTGATTACTTCTTCAACAGGAACCTGTGCGCCTGCATATTCTACGAAGAAATTAACCTTTGTTTCAACCGGAACGGGCTTCTTTGGAGCAACCTTCTTTGGAGCAACTTTCTTTGGAGCTGCTTTCTTAACAGGAGCCTTTTTAACGGGTTCTGCTTTCTTAACAGTTTCAACCTTTACATTTTCTGTCTTTGCGGGTTCAGCCTTCTTTGCAGCTGCAGCAACAGTCTTAGCAGGCTCAGCCTTTGCAACAGTCTTTTTTACAGGCTCTTCCTTAACGGGAGCAGTTTTTGCAGGGGCTGTTTTTGCAGTTGTTTTCTTTGTTGTTGCCATAATAAATCCTTCTTTCAAAGTAATAAAATATTGCAGAAATAAAAGTTTTATCTTTTGTAAATATTATACATTTCAGAGTAAAAAATGTCAATAAACTGTACAAAAATTCGGCGGTTAATACATATTTGCGAAAAAATAAAATTCCTGTTAGTTGAAATGCACAATGTTATTACCTCATATTTGTGAACTATGTCGTTTTTTCTGTCAAAAAAAACGAAAAAAAGCACATCATCATTTGAAAACCTCTTGCAACTGTGCTAAAATGATAGCGATTAATTTAAGAGAGAAGAATGATTTATGGGAGAGAATTTCATTATTATTGCACAACAGGTGCTTGTACTGTTCATTTTGATTGCAGTCGGTTTTATTTGCGGTAAGAAGAAAATTATCACCGATTTTTCCGCCCGTCACATGACCGATATAGTATTGTATGTTGTGACGCCCTGCGTTATGATTTCCGCTTTTCAGCGGGAGTTCTCGTTTGAACTTTTGAGCGGACTTATAATTTGCGTTGCCTGCTCTGCACTTATTTTCGCTGTGTCAATACTTATCTGTAACCTGATTTTTCATGATAAAGATGAAAGCCGTAAGGCTGTTATCCGCTTTGCAACAATCTATTCAAACTGTGCATTTATGTCTTTGCCCCTCCAGAAGGCAATTCTCGGTGATGACGGTTGGTTTTACGGCTCAATTTTCGTTGCCGTATTCAACATTTTTGTATGGACGCACGGACTTGTTTCAATGAGCGGTGACAAAAAACAGCTTTCATTCAAAAAGCTTGTTCTTAACCCCGGTCTTATCGGTGTTCTTCTTGCAATTATCCTGTTTATTACAGGTTTTAAGCTTCCGTACATAATCAGTCAACCGGTTGAATATCTTGCAGTTCTGAACACTCCGCTCCCGATGCTTATTATCGGTTTTTACCTTTCACAGGCTGACTTTAAAAAGGCGTTTACTGACAAGGGCGTATATTTTTCTTCGGCAGTCCGTCTGATTGCTTTACCGATGATTACAGCGGTTGTAATGTCATTGTGCCGTGTCACACCCATAATTACCATGGCTTGCGTAATCGCCACATCAGCCCCTACCGCCGCAACAACAACTATGTTTGCAACAAAGTTCAACAAGGATGTTGAGCTGTCGGTTAGTATCGTTGCCGCAACTACGGTATTTTCACTTGCAACAATGCCGCTTGTCGTAATGCTTACGGGCATGATGAGCGGATTTAGTAGTTAATGTAAAATGGAAAATTATGGTCGGCGGTGTGCCACTGCAGACCTTTCGAGAAGATAGTTGAGATAAATGAATTGCATTGATGCCCGAAACGGCATTGATGCAATTTTTATTTTATATGAATTTAACTGTTTAATTGCAGAGGAAAACCGTGTTCTCCCGTTAGTAATGGCAGAAAATTTATGTTCTCGAATTGGGAACGGCGGCTCGCCGTGTGGGCGGATTAAATAAACAATTACAATTCTACGCTCGGGCATAATATGATTTGGATATTACAAACTGTCTGCACGAATTGGGAACGGTGGCTCGCCGTAAAAATATATGGAAATCTCGGCTAAAATTTGATATAATGAACACATAAAAATATATAATCCTTTGAGGGGGACTGTATTATGTCGAGAAATCCTATGCAAAAACAGAAGCTTTTGTATCTGCGAAAAATTCTTCTTGAAAAGACCGATGAAAATCACGGGCTGACTTCAAGTGAAATTCTGGCAGAGCTTGCGTTGTACGGAATTACTGCGGAGCGAAAAAGTCTTTACGATGATTTGCAGGTGCTTGAAAAATTCGGAATGGACATCTGCAAGAGCAAATCATCAACCGTTAAATATTATGTTGCAAGCAGAGAATTTGAACTGCCCGAGTTGAAGCTTCTTGTTGACGCAATTCAAAGCTCAAAATTCATTACCGAAAAAAAGAGCATTTCCCTCATTCATAAGCTTGAAGGGCTTGCAAGTGTTCACGATGGCAAGGAACTGCAACGGCAGGTTTTTGTCGCAAACAGAGCCAAAACAATGAATGAACGAATTTATTATTCGGTTGACAAAATTCAGAATGCAATAGCACTCAACCGCAAAATCTCGTTCAAATACTACCGTTGGGAACTCGATTTTTCGGGAACGGAGCGAATTGTCAAGCGTGAAAAAATCAGAAACGGCGGATACACGGCATCACCGTGGGCGCTGTGCTGGGATGATGAGAATTACTATCTCATTGCCTATGACACCTGTGCCGACAGTATAAAGCATTACCGTGTTGACAAAATGGACGATATCGAGGTGCTTGACGATGAGCGTGACGGGGGAAAGACCTTTGAAAAATTTGATCCTGCAGATTATTCAAAGGGCGTTTTCTCAATGTTTGGCGGTGAAAAAGCTACGGTTAAGCTGTCGGTTGACAATGACTGCATAGGTGTTATTGTTGACAGGTTCGGCAGAGATATTTTTGTTACAAAGGAAAGCGACACAACATTCGGTGTATCGGTTGATATTATGACAAGCAAACAGTTCTACGCTTGGGTATTCGGTCTTGGCGGAAAGGTCAGAATTATATCACCACAAAATGTTGTTGATGAATTTAAAAAGCAGCTTGAAAATGTAAACGGTTCATTTTAATTGCCATACGGTTGGCAATATTTCATATTAAAATCGTTAAATAATAATGTCTGATTCGGAAACAATCATAACAATTATCAGTAGAAAAATTGATACATTATTGCGTAGAATTAAAAATCAATTAACATACAGCAGACAGCGGAATATTTAAAATTTGCACTAATTGCAGTTTATACATTTATTTTTTGCACATTTGTCGTAATTATTGACTTTATTGTGCATAAAGTCTATTATATTGTTGCAGTGATTATTTGTGTTGTTTTTAGACACAAAATGTTTGAAAACATAATATTTTAGAATCGGGGTTATTATTATGAATTTTGATTTCTTGCGTTCGGCAACCGCATCCAGTTCAGCTTACAGAGTAGTTTGCGGTGAAATGATTATTGACAGCAATATATGGAATGTTCACAACGAGGTTCTTGTGGCTGTTGTAAGGGACGGCTATATGACTGTTGAAATGGGTGCTGACACTTATTCGCTCTCAACAGGCGACATTTACTTTATTTCACCTAATCAGAGATACAAAATTAATAATACAGGCAACGCAAGAGTTGACGTTATTCTTCTTAACCTTTCAAATCCTGCATCGCTCACTCAGGAGTTTATTCCGCAGAGTCTGATCAGAGGTCTTGTAACAGGCAACTGCACTCACTTTGCAAAGGTTACGAGAGGCGACTACCGTTATAACAATCTTATTGACGATATGAACACGGTTATTTCTGCCGAGAACGAAAAGCACGAGTTCTTCCAGATTCTTGTTCACGGCAAAATGTACGACATTTTCTATATTCTTTTCTCATCGGGTCTTGTTAAGATTTGTGATGTTGAGGCTCAGGGCAAAAAGTACCGTGCTCTCCGCAGAATTACGGAATATATCAACAACAACTTCTGCGACAGCATCACTCTCGATACAATAGCTCAGACAACAGGTCTCAGCCGTTACTATGTGTCGCATCTCTTTAAGGAGCTTATGAATACAACATTTGTAAACTACCTTAACGAGCTCAGACTGACAAGAGCCGCAATGCTTCTTACCACAACGGACACTCCCGTTATCGAAATTGCAGGGATGTCGGGCTTCAACAACATTTCAAACTTTAACAGAGCATTCAAAATGTACTACGAAACAACACCTTCAAAGTACAGAAGAGCTGAGAAACAGTCATTTTAAATAAGTATTTTTAAAATAAAAAGCCGGTGCATATGCGTCGGCTTTTGTTTATGGTAATAATTTGTCCGCTTAGGTAATATTGTTTAAAAAAGGCAGTTCATTTTTGTAGAATGCTTAAATTGAAAAGAAAAGCATACCGTGGTATAATTATTATGTGTTTGACAGCGTGTTTTTTGTGCGTCATTTGTGTTTAGAAGTATTAAACGGCGGTGAAACGATGAAGTTTTTCAATAAAAATATAAACAAGGTTTTGTCGGTTGTGCTTGTTGTAGTATCCGTTCTGGTAGTTTTGCAGTTCGTCTGCTCAAACGGTACTCTCAATGCCGGAGAAACCCCGACAGAATCGGCAATGGCAAGGGTAAATCCGAATATTCGGAAGATTGTTCCGACAACAACTGTTTCCGCAACAACCGTACCCGTTGAAACAACAACGGCAAAGCCTAAAGCAACCAAGGCAACAACTCAGCCTCAGACAAAAGCCACAAAGGCAACAAAAGCGACAACTCAGCCCGTGACAACAACACAGGCAACCGTTCCGTTTGCTACGGCAATTCCGCCAAAAGAGCCTGTTGATTACCAATCTCAATGGGACGCAGGTTATCTTGTGGCAATTGACAATCCGGACAAAACCTATGAATGCTCCAAGGTAACGCTTACCGATGAGGACAGGGATCTTCTTGAAAGACTTTGCATGGGCGAATTCGGTTCGGGCGGTTTTATAGGAGCGGCACTCATTGCTCAGTCGGTAAAAGATGCAATGTGCTTTGACGGTTATCCGACAGTTGCCTCGGTTATCGAGAACTGCCATTATACCGGCAGTACCAAAATCGGCACAAATCAGGAATGTATTCAGGCGGTAAGCTATATCTTTGACGAAAACAAGGATGCCGTTCAGCACCGCATTATGTATATGTATAATCCCGATATGGTTCAGAGCGCTTTCCACGAAAGTCAGAACTATATCCTGACATATCAGACTGTCAGATTTTTTGACAGGTGGGGGTATTGACGAAAATCCTTGATTTTCGTCAGCTAAATTCACGCAAGCGTGAGCTGAATTTGCTACGCAAGCTAAATTATCCTACGGATAGCTAAATTGTCCTGACGGACAGCGCAAGCCCTGACGGGCAGGTAAAAGTTAATAGTGAAAAGTTACGGTCGGGAAGATACATTGCAAAATGCAAAGCTGTATTTCCCGACCGTTTATTTTATCATAAAACTGTATACTATGTCTTTGCACTGTTGTATACTATGTTACTACACTGCACATTATTATCCGCCCGCACGGCGAGCCGCCGTTTCCAATTCGTGTAGATAGTTTGTGCAATGCTAAAACATATTATACCCGAGCGTGGTATTGTAGTTGTTCGCCCGTTCGTGTGCAATGCACACGATTGCACGCAATGCGTTCAAAATTGAATCCATAATTTGTGTTATTACCTACCGATGTCCGATGAACGCCCGTACCGTAATCAAAACTCAACAACCTCTTTTTCTTCAATTTTGTCTGTCGGTTCGGTTTTTTCTTCGGAATATTTATCCTTGAAACCGTCAATTACTTCGCAGATGATTTTTGTCGATGTCATAAACATTACTCTGATTTTGAATTTTTTCTTGACATATTTATTGACTGCGCCGGCGCCCATTGTGCCGTTGGCTTTGGTGTACGGCGAATTTGCAATATAGCCGACCGTGCCGATGTTTTTCATCGTGACCTTAATTGCCTCGTTGTCATACGGGTTGTTGTGTTCCTTTTTGCATGTCAGCTTTTTGCCGATGCTGAACGGATTGAAACCGTAGTAATATTTCATTCCCGTGATTGTAACGTAAACCTTTTTCATAATAATTTCCTCCTTTGATTTTGTGGATTATCGTCTGCGGCGATTTCTGCGGTGGGTGGGTTTCTTTTTTATCCCCATAATCGTCTTTACAGAACCCGACACAGCGTATGCCGTGAAGATGTAGACACAGAAATTCAGCATTGTTATTCCTCCTCGTTTTCATTTGCCTTTCTTACTGTATCTATATTTTATCAAAAGAGGTGTACGATAAAACGGACTTTGGTAATGACCGCAAGCGGTCATTACAGTGGAATTCGCCGTTGGCGAGTGAAATCTGACTTTGTCAGATGAAATCGTCCTGTCGGACGGTGAAATTGCCCCATTGGGCAGTTGCGGTCGTGAAGACAGTCTGCAAAATGATAAACAAAAGTTCCCGATTAATTTGATTCACTATGCGACTCAATCTGTAGGATACAAAACAAAAATGCATCAGAGCCTTATCGGGCATCTGATGCATTTTATTTATCTGACTGTCTTCTCAAATTACGGGCGATGGTACACCATCAACCTTAATTTTCCATTTTCCATTTTCAACTTTCAATTAAAAAATAACGCTCGGGCGATAATGTTTGAACTATCGCAAACTGTCTTCACGAACAGGGCGCAGCGACACGCTGCCGGCGACTCGCCGTTATTTAAGTGTTTTCATACATTGCTTGAATGTTTCGATTACATACCATGCTTCATCGTCTGTGAGAGTTGAGTTCATCGGGAGGGTGAGCTGGTTTTTGTGCATATTATACGCATTCGGATAATCGGTAATCTTGAAACCACGCTTGCTGTATGCCGAAAGCAACGGCAATGGCTTGAAGTGGACATTGCACATTACGCCGTGGTCAGCCATCATATTATAGAACTTGTTACGATATTCTGCGTCTTTGCCGATAAATCTTACAAAGTAAAGGTGACCGCTGCTGCGGTGGTTTTCATCGCAGTGATTAAGCACCTGAACAGGCAAATCCTTAAATTCTTCGTTGTAAAGCTTTATAAGCTGATGTCTGCGCTCAAGCATTTGATCGTAGCGTTCAAGCTGAGCCACACCGATTGCGGCAAGCACATCGGTCATATTACACTTGTACTGAGTGTCAACAACATCATATTCCCACGATGCGACTTTGTTTTTTTGATATGCGTCCTTGGTCTGACCGTGAAGTGAGAGAAGCATATACTGCTTGTACATTTCTTCCTCGTCAATTCCGTCATGTGAACGGTGAACAGCCGCACCGCCCTCGGCAGTTGTCATATTCTTTACAGCGTGAAAGCTAAAATTTGTGAAGTCGGCAATTTCACCGCACATTTTACCGTGCCATTGCGCACCGAATGCGTGAGCGCCGTCAGCCATAACAATAACTCTGCCGAACTTTTCCTGAAGTTCGTTGCGTGGATTGAAAACGCCTTTCTTTCTTTCAACAGCCTCAAAAATACGGTCATAGTCGCACACAACACCTGCAAGGTCAACAGGAATGATAACCTTTGTATTGTGGTTGATTGCCGCCTCCATTTTATCGTAGTCCATTTCAAAGCTACCGCTTTTGCAGTCAACCATAACAGGCTTTGCGCCCACATGGTAGATGATTGATGCGGTTGCCGTGTAGGTGTATGCCGGAACGATAACCTCATCTCCCGGACCGATGCCGAGAATACGCAGAGTAAGTTCGGCACAAGAGGTCTGCGATGAAAGGCAGACAGCCTTTTCCGTGTGACATCTTTCTGCAATACGGCTTTCAAAAAGCTTTGTTTCGGGACCTGTTGTAATCCAGCCCGATTTTAGAACCTTTATAACTTCGTCAATTTCTGCCTGAGAAAGGTCAGGCGGCGAAAAGGGAATTTTTCTCATTTTAAATTTCTCCTCGGATACAGCCTGTGTTAAGCGTTGCCGCACACAAACTATAGACAAATCTGAAAATATTGCACTCTTTTAACCGAAACAAAAGTTGCAACCGATTGCAAGCAGTACAAAGGTGCGTCAGCTCATCGGAATTTCGGCAAAAGGTTAAATCTTTACTGAAATTCTAAGTTTCAATCGCCAAACGAGCAAATGACACATATATTAAATTATACAACGCAAGTCATAAAAAGTAAAGTTCCAAAATACCCAAAATATACTCTGAAAATGCGGTTTTGTATGGTGTATGAGCCGTATTGCAGTTGATTTTCAGCTTTTTTCGCTTTCGGAGGCTTTCTTTTGCAGATATTTCTTTTTTGTTGCAAGACCGCCTCTTATGTGCCTTTCGCTTTTGTTTGTGTCAAGAATTTCCCTCACCTGTCGGTAAAGTGCAGGGTTAAGTACCTTTAGCCGTTGGCTGACATCCTTATGCACGGTGCTTTTGCTCACACCGAACTTTTTTGCCGTACTTCTCACGGTTGCCTTGCTTTCGATTATGTATTCGCCGAGCATTGCCGCTCTTTCTTCTACGATGCCTTTCACATACAGCCCTCCTGTCTGTCCTCCTTAGGGGGACATCTGTAATAGATTGTATGTGCAAAAAGCAGATTGTATGACGGTATAGTTTAGTATGTTTTATTGCGTTTTATTGTATTTTATTGCGTTTTATCTGTAATTAAACTAAATTTTTGTATAAACAGACAAATTAGTGTTCATAACTTCGGTGTTTATGTGAATTGAATTGTTGTGCCTGTGAATGGTATAATTTAGTTGTAAAAGTCAGAGAAAATCAAATTTTTTTGTGCATTTTGCTTCTTTGGCTTGAGAGGAGAAATACATATGAAAAATATTAAAAAAACAGCGGGTAAATTATTTGCAATGATTCTCACGGTATCGGTTGCAGTGTCCTGTGTGGTGTCAACGGGCATTTTTACAGCTTCGGCATACACTGCGCCGAAAGAAGGCAAAATTTTTTATAACAAAACAATGTACGACAAATACGGTAAGGCTGAAGGTATGGTTCTTGACAGCCTTAAAAATTTTGACGAGGAAATTGATATCAGCAGTCTTAATGTTCCAAGAAGCGATGCTGCGGAATTTTTTAAGGTGCTGACCTTGACTCATCCGGAGCTTTACTATGTGAATCAGGGATTTTCGTACTCCTACTATCCGTCAGAGGATAAGGTTACGTCAATCTATCCCGAGTACACAATCAGCAAGAGCGAGTATGCAACACAGAAAAAGTCGCTTGATAAAGAGGTTGAGAGAATTCTTTCGCTCGTGGACGAGAATATGACCGATTCCGAAAAGGCACTCGTAATTCACGATGAGCTTGCCATTATGAGCGAGTACAGCACATCAGATTACAACAAGGCTGATATTTACAATTCGCTTGTTGAAAAAACTTCCGTATGTCAAGGTTATGCACTTGCGTATTCCTACATGCTTTCACTTGTCGGAATAGACTCCGAACTTGTTGAGTCAAACTCAATGAACCATATGTGGAACAAGGTTCATATCGGCAACGCTTGGTATAATGTTGATGTTACATGGGATGATCCTATTAATGACCGACCGGGACACGCTCAGCATACATACTTCCTTTTGAGTGACAATGCCATTCAGAATCTTCCGTCAAAGCACTATGATTACACAATAAGCTACGGTGCAAATTCGACAAAATATGATAATTACGAAATCCATAATTTCGACACAAGGCTTTGCGAGGTTAACGGTGAATTTTACGGCTTTGTCAACAACAATTCTTCAGCTAACAAGGGTGCATTGTTAAAATACAAGCTTGACAGCAATACATATGAGAAAAAGCTGAAATTGAACGAAAAATGGAGCGCGGGCGGTAATTCCTACTGGATAAATACATTTATGAGCCTTGAAAAATACAACGATACTCTGTATTTTAATACCTCCGACGCCGTGTATTCATACGATGTTGAAACAGGCAGACAGGCCGTTGCCGCATCCGACATCAACGGTGTGTCCGCATTATCAGGCAAGCTTTGCTACGGTATGGTTCTCAAGGGCGACGCAATGTATGTTGCCGTGTCGGATTCTCCGAACAACAAGGCTACTTTGCAGTATGTAAAAAGAGTTGACAAGGGCAACCTTGCAATCGGTATGACAAACTATGTTATGACTGCAAGCACCAATTCAGCCGAAAAGGCATATTACGGTGACGCAAACGGTGACGGCAAAATAAATATTGCCGATGCAACCGTAATTCAGAAAGCAATTGTGGGTATCGTCAATCAGAACGAGATAGAGCGTATAAACTCTGATGTAAACTTTGATTCCGATATTACCGTCATTGATGCAACCACAATTCAGATGTATATTGTAGGTCTTATATAACGGCAAGCCGTTGGCAAATTGAAAATGGAAAATTTAGGACTGCGGTGGCACACCGCAGTCCTTTCCGGAAGATAGTTAGATTAGGAAATTGCATTGATGTCCGATACGGCATTGATGCAATTTTTGCTTTATTTATATAATTTTAATTTGTACAAATCTTTGCGTGGCTATCTACAGGCGTATAATATCCGCTCATACAAATTTGCAACAACTTCCATATATACAAAAACGGTCGGGCGACAATGTTTTTCACTCTTGCAAATTGTCTTCCCGACCATAATTTTCCATTTTACATTTTTAATTTTCAATTTTATGCCCGAACCGTACACCGTTACTGTTCAATATCGCTATTGATTTACCCATGCAATTATGCTATAATTCTAAGGATATAGTGTATTAACGGAGGCTTTGGAATGCTGGATTCATATGTTGAAATTGACCTTGACAAAATCGGTGCAAATGCCCGTGTGATAACACAAAAATATAGCGACTACAAATATTTTATTGCCGTTCTCAAGGGTGACGGTTACGGTCACGGTATGGAAGTGGCAAATGAAATGTACAAAAACGGCATTAACTATTTTGCCGTGTCCTCTCTTGAGGAGGCTCAAAGCTTTCGTAAGGTCAACAAGGACGCTCCGCTTTTGTGCCTGCATCCGGTTCATCTTTCGAGAATTGAGGAGGCAAAGAGGCTTAATCTCACCATTGCCGTGAATGAGCTTGACTACCTCAAAAGGTTGCTTGATTTGGACATTGACTGCAATTTCAAGGTTCATCTCCAGATTGATACAGGCTTTAACCGCCTCGGCTTCAAGGATAAGAACGAGGTTAAAACTGCCGTTGATATGATTAACGGTTCAAATTTTGTTCTTGAGGGAATTTATCAGCATTTTGCAACAGCCGGAATTTTTGATCCCCATTGGGACGAGCAGGTCAGAAACTTCAAGGAGCTTACATCGCTTATTGATTTGGATAAAATCCCGATTGTCCATATGGGCAGTTCCGTTTCAATGCTCACCCACCCGAAACAGCCTTTTACAACAGGCGTGAGAATGGGCATTGCAATCTACGGCTACAATGTTTCCCCCGATTCTCTTTCAAATTCGCCAAAGGACAAACTCCGCAAAATGCGAAACAATTACTTCATTAAGAAGTACAACATCAGCGAAACATATTTTGATGTAAAGATAGATTTACAGCCGGCTATGAAGATGAAAACCCGTATTCTTCAGCTTAAAAAGGTGAACAAGGGTGAGTGGTTCGGCTACAATGCGTCATATACGGCAGATGAGGATATTATTCTTGCAATTCTTCCTGTCGGCTACAACAACGGCATCGGTCACGCAAATCACGGCAGAAGGGTTGTTATCAACGGCAAAAAATATCCTGTTGTCGGTGAGATGTGTATGAATATGACGGCTGTTAAGGTTGATTCATCGGTAAAAATTGATGACGAGGTAACACTCCTCGGTGACGGCATAACAGTTGGAATGTTCGGCAGAAGTTCGGGTATGGGCAATGCTGAGGCGCTTGTGAATATAGGCAAGAACAATCCGAGATTTTATGTAAAAGACGGTAAGGTTGTAAAGGAGAAGTAAGATGGCAGTTTCGGTACACAAATGGCTTTTGAATAAATTCAGAGATATTAACCACAGCAGAATGGATAAGCACATTGACATTATCGCCAAGAACAGCGGTAAGTCAAAGGCTTATATCAAGTTCGACATAATCCGCAACTTTCTCATCAGAGGCACAGGCTACACGGACTATTTCCGTTGCGATTTTATCAACCTTTCGGCTAAAGAGAAAAAAACCTTTGTAACTGCAAAAACTTTCTACAAAATTCTTGAATATCTCAACGATGAGGAATATATCGTTCTTCTTCGTGACAAGCTTGTTTTTGACGAGCTTTTCAAAAAGTATCTCAAAAGAGATTTCATCAACCTTCGCACAGGCAGTAAGGAAGATTTCAGGAAGTTTCTTGACGGCAGAGAGACCGTTTTTGCAAAAGATCCGACAGGCGAGGGCGGTCACGGCATTTCAAAAATCACCGTTGCCGATGTAAAGGACAGCAACAAGCTTTATGATGAACTCAAGGCAAACGGTCAGCTTCTTGTTGAGGAAGCAATCGTTCAGAGCGATGACCTCAACGAAATCAATCCGTGCGTTGTAAATTCATGGCGAGTTGTTACGCTCTATAAGGACGGCAAGGCGCATATAATAAATAACGCTCTCCGTATCAATCAGGACGAGTCGAATGTTATCGGCTGTACAAATGACCTCTACCTCAGCCTTGATGCAGACGGCAGAATCGACAGTAATGTAATTGACGACTACGGCAATGTTTATGATAAACACCCGATGACAGGCAAAAAGTTCTCCGAGGTTAAGATTGCAGGCGTTCGAGAGGCTCTTGACATGGTTGTTGAGGCAGCGGAAAAGATTCCGCAGGTGAGATATATCGGATGGGATATCGCCTTTTCAAAGAACGGTCCCGTTATGGTTGAGGGCAACGAGTACCCGGGCTACGGACTTTTGCAGTTCTATAAACTAAAAGGCAAACGCACAGGCCACCTGAAAGAAATCGCCGATGTCCTCGGTGACGAGATGAATAATATTAAGCTTTGATTATTCAGCAAAAACTTTATAATAAAAACAAAAAACAGCACCGAAGTAATATCGGTGCTGTTGTGCGTTGTGTGTATTGCTTTTTAATAATCTTCACACAGCCATTGTCGAATTTGAAGAAATCTGAATATCTCGCCATATTTTGTTCTTGCATCCTATATAGACAATTTTGAATGTATAAACTCTTGTCATAATATGTACCTATTTGTGCTAATTGGTTCAAATCCAATTATTTACAAAATCCCGTAGCATCCATTCGGGGGCTGACTCAATAATATCATATAGCGCAGATTGAGCCTCCGATTTTGTCATTTTTGAAATCCTATGATTTAGAATATCGCAGACAACCTCTCTGAAATCTTCGTCAAATTCATCATCTTCATCAAAATAATCATCGTCATAATCATCGTCATAATCATCGTCAAACTCGGGTTCATCATAGCTTTTGAGACTTTTGTAATATTCCTCGGCTTTTTCGGGAAATGCAGAAAAATATATTGCAATTTTGTGCTTGCAGACCTTTCTGTTACCTTCCGCAAACGGACAATTACAAAATGATTTTTTTATATGAATAATATCAATGTGAACATCGTAAGGCTTTTTCGCAGATCCCGATACTTTGCCCTCATATTCATTTTCACTTGTCTGTTTAAAGGAAATCACATTCCCTCTTTTATAATAATCGTATCCACGCTCAATAGACGCATATCTCGCATTTCTCAAGTAATCCCATTATGCCCTCCTCATTGTTAATTCAAAGTATCTTCCCCTTCGTTATAGAGAGCCTCGTTGATTTCTACAACGCTTTTGTTGTTATTCATATTTATGATTATAATGCTGTCACGCTTGATTTTTGGATAGAGAGGTGAGAGCCCTGCAATTTTAAGGACGCTGTTGGTTTCATTTACCGACAGACCCATTCCTATTGAAAGGCAAATTAGTTTATCTCTTTTCGGGGCAGTTTTCAAGCCTGAAAAAATCTGATAGGCATAGCCGTCGCTGAGTTCGGCTTTACGAATGACCTCCGCTTTTGTAAGATTCCTTTCGTTCAAAAGGTCGGTAAGGTATTCCGAGAGATTTTTGCTTATCATTGAATCCCTGTTTGCGTTTTCGTATTCTTCAAATGTGTTGAAATTTTCAAGTTCTTTTAAAAGTTGAGTTGTGGTTTTGCGTATCATAATCAAAAACTCCCTGAATTAAAGTTTTGTAAGTTTCCAAAACTATTTTAACATGATATAATAAGCACGGCAAGTACGATTAGACTTATAATTTTGCAAAGTGCTTATTGTGTCAATTTATATTCCCCTCAAATTTTGCCCTGCAAAATTCTCGATGGGTGATTATATCATAACTCATTTCATGATTTATGATATAATAAGCAAGACAAGTATAATTAGACCTATAATTTTGCAAAGTGCTTATTA
>ULSQ01025881.1_pt1 | contig 55388 bp, 93 predicted proteins | sample 1956821 | NCBI WGS metagenome assembly ULSQ01 (sample SAMEA4835712, study PRJEB28245) | human gut metagenome | biome: gut microbiome; material: fecal sample | place: Denmark | collected 2008 | reverse complement strand
TATGTTATTATTTTGTTCTGTTTCACAGACACAGAGCCATTATTAATACTATCCAGTGACTAATAGTTTCTCTGTGTTTCGTCTAGGTCTCTTCAGTGTGAATTTTATACTCTCCCTAGCTGAGTTTTTAATTATAGTCTTTTAGTTGCTTTTAAATACAGACATAATTAATACATTAAGCTTATAAATTTTCGTACAAATGAAAATTCGGTGACTTATATAATGTACATACTTAATTTTAAATTTAACACTATGGGTGAAAAGTGAGAAACGTGGTTTGGTTGTCTACTGTCATTCTTTCATACTTACCGCTCATATCTCACCACCTTAAATCATTGTAAAATCAACATTAGCATTTTTACAGCTAATATTTGATTTTTAAGAAGCAATATAACCTACAATATGTGCACATATAGTAACTACATATACATATATGGTAGATTTATTTGACATTTCAAAAAGTGCATAAAACATACTTCGAGCACTACTAATATTACCTTTTATTGGATTCATATTAGATTGCAGTTACTTACTATGTAATCCGTAGTGCTCTTAGTACATTATAACATGAATGATTATCTGCCATTAATAGCCAATAACATTCATCACTTGTATAATCAGTAAGAGGTGTTAAAGTATGATAATAACCTTGCTTAGATTCTAACCAATACGTGCCTTTTTTACGGGCACGTATTGTTATTAGTTTATTCTGTAACAAAGTCATATGTCATAACAGCCTGCTGAACAAGCTTAGACACATCACGATTACCATCACTGTCAAAGCCTACAGTATTGATGACTTCACGCTTGGTAATCTTAACCTTCTTACCGAGAAGCTGTTCAACACACTTCTGAGTATCAGTCTTAGTACATTTGCCAGTAGCATCGAACTCTGCCTTACCGCGCATCTTGTTAAATGCCTCAATGGCAGTACCCTTAGGCATAAATGGCTGTGCATCAGTACGAACAGCAACCTTAGCAATTGGGTCCATTTCATACTCGAATACAATACGAGTGAATGAAGATGGGAACCAATTAATAAAGTTCTCCTGACCATCAGCCTTAATAATCTTGATTACCAAGAACTGATAGTCTTTACCTCTGAACGACTGAGCACCCATAATGTCTGCAGTAATTGTGGCAGGGAACTCCATAACATCACCTTCGTTAAATCCACCAAGTGGGTCATAAGGTGCACGAAGATTAGTTGTAAATACTGTACCACCCATTGTGATGTTAGCAGCCTGCTTGTTCTGATTCAAACGATCATCTTTTGTCATTGTTTTGATCTCCTATAATTTAAATTGTTAATACTCGTAGTCTTTATACTACCACACGCTCTGTTGTGCTAATCTGTAATACTCGTTTATACATGGCTATTTTAAACTCACTTATTGGCTATTTTTAATCTATTTCAGTAATATAGATATCATAGCACACTTTCGGACTAAACATGTAACGACAAATAAAGTATCCTGTTGTTATATATTTAACTCCGTCAGAGAACATTTTAATTTTAGGCGGATGCATCTCAAAGTCACGATAGTTATCATTATTGTATTCTTTTTCAATATCAGTAACAATAGCATTAATAGCTTCTTCGGGTGTGTCGAATAGCTTGTGAGTGCTTGGGAGTCCGCTAGGTCTTTCAGTGTAACTTTTATCTGCAAGAGAATATGCTACGAAAACAGTGTATTTTTCCATAATTATAATAAAAGGTAGGGAATTAACCCTACCTTATTGTTAGTAACTTAAAGAGGAAGTATGCCTGTTATATGAGTATCCTTACCGTCAAACACATAGTTTATCTTTACAGGAAGTATGTGTTTGATGCGAGCAAAAGGATTATCAGACTTAACACAGAATGCTTCTTCTTTGCCATTATAAAACGTTGTCGTAAGACCAAAGCTATCATCTTTGTAAGCTGTAATGGTCATTATGCCATCTACTGTCATAATATTTAAAATTTTAAAAAGTTAATAATATAAGGCAGAGGGATTATCCCTCCGCCCTTTGCGAGTTTTAGCCTATCTTGTTGAAGCCAATTAAGCAACCGTTGTAAAGATGTCCTTTAACCTTTTCGGTGTCGGCAGTCTTACCACGGAAGTTAAGTTTGACAAGCTGAATTTTCTCAGGTTCTGCGAAGAATGTAGCAACCTTTTCAAACCAATCTTTAATGGTCATAGTAGGTTTAGCGTTCTCGCGTGCAAACTTGTGAAAATCATCGTTAGGTGCCCAAAACTCATTAAGTGTGCCGTCCTCGTTGTAAGTTGCAATATTGCTACGAAGAATATCCCATTGGAACATTGAGATTTCGAGAAGGTCACGACCGTCAACACTAAAGACAAGAGCATAGAAAGCCTTGTCTGAAAGTGTGCCGTCACGCTTCTCGTAGTGAGCATTATCAACAACTTTAGCCTTGAAGTTAGCTGGAAGATGTTTTGTGGTGTCTGAGCCACCACCTACAACACCCCAACCTGCGGCAATATAGCCATCAAGGATTTTCTCAAGAGGAAGACGCAAGTTTTTGTTCTCTGCATTTCCGTTACCTAATGTCATAATTTTAAAGTGTATTAAATGAGAGCAACATTGCCCTCGGACTGCTTTTCTAAGCGGACGAAATAGCAACGTTTCCTTAAAAACCTTGCGAAAGTCATTCGGTAGCTTAACGTCCGACCGAAAACGGGACGTGCCCAAAATGGGACTTCCACAGATGCTGAGCAGTTTTGCTGTGGACGGTAGAGAGATTGCCGATTCGATATAAATATTTATTTATATCTAATTTTTAATAATTGCTTATAATGACTGGCTATTTTAATATTTATTTTCCACTCGTGACCCTGGAGGGGTCAAAACGAGTAGTGGACCACAAATACATACATACCACTAATGTACTGATAATCATTACTAGTAATATTAGGAACATAATTTTCATTTTTTAAACTATTAGTAAAATTAATCTCATTTTTAATTTAATTTCCATTAAAGGTATGGGAGGGGTTATTTATACATATATAATAGCATATCGTAGATATGCATTTAACAATTAACATTTTTTAAACTTGACAATTTTGAATTTCGATATATAATTATTTGTAACTAAAAAACAGGAAAATATGACAGAAAACTTTTTAGACGCTTTACTTGCTGGATGCAAGATAGAGCTTAAAGACAATCAAATTATTATCAATTTGAATGATGAAGAAGATATAGAAGAAAAAGATACTACAGAACTTGAAGATAAGATTAATAATCTTTCTGATGATACATTTGTAGCTATCTGTGAATCTATTGGTAAAGATAAAATTAAAGAAATGTCAGATAATGGTAATTATCAAGAGTTTGTTGATGAAGCTATTAAGTGGGTAGAAGATAAAATTAACACACTAACTAATGAATTAGATATGCTAAAAGCATAACATTGTGGCAGCAATGCCACTTATTGGAGATTAGTATAGTGGTAATTACAGAGGTCTCTTAAAATAGGAGCTTTATATAGTAATATATATTGAAACTCTCTCCCTAACAAACAGAAGCCTCGAATATAGTAATATATTCTTTGGTGATGGCTTACTAAATTAAATCTAATGATTTATAAATGGCGTAGAGACTATATAGGAGAGTATCTTATTAATAGATAAGATAAAGAAATAGTCCAGACTACAACGTCCGAATTTTTCGGATGGCTTATGTAAAAGTAAGAGTAGTATGAAAACCTTTGAGCTTGGTTCGATTCCAAGATCTCCAACAATTCCTTAGATAGAAAAGCTAAGGCTCGCCACTCCTTTAAGGATGGCTTAATTTAATGTTTATGTATTATGATAATTGCAATTTATGAATTAAATGGTAAGAAGTTAAAAACAACTAATCTTACTAAAAAGCTTAAGAAGCTAAAACAAACTCCTACTATTTTATTTCAGCAAGAGTTTGAAGGTAGTATTAAAGAAGCCGAATCAATCTTAGATGAACAATTAAAAGAAGAAGAAGTTGTAGACTACAATAATGATATAGTATTGCATCATTTTAAAAATTATAAAACAGAGTATACTATAACTTCAATATATGATTATGTAAATGATAAAGATTATGAAAAGATTGATTGATAGATACTATTACACTAAAATTAATAATAATCTTGATGATTGTCAAGATATTTTAGAGTTAGCTTTTTTACTTAAAAAAGAAAACTCACAAGGATTTTTAGCATGGGAGGATGCTTTAAATCGAATTTCTACAGTTTGGTAAAAAATAAAGGCAGCCTAGCTAATTAGCTAAGTTGCCTTTTCTATTTAATATCCTATAAACTTAATACCATGCTTATGAAATCCTATTAGATTATCTGACATCTTTTTATTCCATGGTATTAAAACCCCTTTATCTGTATCTTTACCTTTTAATTTATTTTTAGCAAAATCTTTAGTATCTCCAGGTGTTGTAAATAAAAATGTATTATATTTTATTCCTGTAGCTTTTTCTAAAGCTTCTTTAGTACTATCTGAACAATTATGCGTTAATAAATTATAACCTTTACTATTAAATCCTTTATTAACTGTTCTAAAACCTTCAACATATCCATCCTCACCATATATAGGGTATCTTAATATGCTATGCCCTATTTTATATTTAGAATTTAATGGATAATATGTCTTTAATAATGCGTATGGACGATGAATAATAGTAACTTCGGGAGATTGATAAACAAACTCTTCGGGTCTAGTATCTATTACATAAGGATCTATTGGCCCAACTTTACTATCACTAGGATTATCAATGGTACTACCCTACCAATGTAAGTTTCTTATATCATATTTTCCACTTGTCACAGCATCATATATTTTATTAAAGTGTAAATAAGGATTTTTTATCTTCTAAGTTACATTACCTTTTTTCATTATTTTCGCCATATTCCTGTAACACTATCAATACCTAGTAATCCCATACAACATAATAAAACAGTATCGGTAACTTGTGGAGCTTCAATATTAGCAATAGTACAACCTATAGTTATACTTAAACATACTATCCATCCGAGTACTCCACAAACTCTCTTACTACTTATACCTGTATGAGCTGTTACTAGTTTCGTTAAAAATTCTTTCATTTTTTAATTTAGGAGTTATTGTAAAATTAGTTTTATATATCTAAGGATTAGCTTTGTTTGTCCAAATAGTATCCCTTACTTCTAACTCCTATCCTTTCTTTCTATCAGCTATAGGTATATATCCAGGGAAATCATAAGTATCAAACACATCATATATACCACTATTATTATTCTATCTTATAGCATAGTTTTCTAAATGTGATGCATGATATTTTTTAGAATTAGGATAATCTGCACCAAATTCTTTAACCTAAGTCCATGAACCATCTTGATTAACTTTTAAATCTCCTGATTCAATAGCAGACCTAATAAAGTTTTTAGTTTCCTAAGATAAACCTACATATGTTTTATTATCTTTATTTCTATCTCCTGTAAATCGCACATCATTAGTAGGTAATTTATTTTCAAAACCTAAATAAGCTGCCCACATATCTTTGTCATCCTAAGTTGAGCCTTTTCTGTTAATGAACAAAGGCATTTTTATAGTACTCATTGCTACTTTATTAATTGGCACAGCTATTGCTCCTTTAATTATATGTATCGGGTTACTCATTCGCCATGATGGATTTAATGCAGCTCCTACAGCAATTCGACTATTTTGATCTTTATTATCCCAACCATTATATTTAGATTTAGATGTTTTAGAAAATTTATTATTACCATTAGCCTTTTCTAACTAAGGTTTACCATCATTATTGACTTTAAATATATTTTTATTTAAATCAACAAACCTATAACCAGTTGCAGCATATTTATTATTTACTAATAGTCTACCATTAGAATCTAATTTCTAATTATATTGTTTCTTACCCGTGGAATTTACAGGACTACTAAATTTATATTTAATATAGTCTCTTAAATTACTAATCCAACCAAACTATCCTTTACTTACCTTAGACATAAAATAATTAGTATCTATAATAACTAACCTACCATGCCACCAAGCATAGTAGCTAACCAATCTAGCCAATCCCATTGATTGCCATACTATTTATCTTTAAATTCTAATCCACTAGCTACACCTAATACACATAGAATAGTAAATACTAAACCTATAGGTATAGCGTACAAAAAATGCTTTTGCCTATTACTTTCTTTTAGCCACATAACTTAGCTCAATTAAATGTTTATCCAACTCTTTATCTCTTTGTTTTACAAATTTAAAGAAATCTTCCCATTCTTTTATCATCATAAAGTCTTTAGTTTTATATTAGTATAAAAACCATTATGTAGTTTTCTATGACAATTGCTACATAGAATACAAGTTTTATGAAGTTCTGTTATTAACTGTTCTTTAGTATATCTAGATTCATTGACACTTTTAAGTGAAAATAGTTTATCCTCTGAATTTACATGATGGAACTCTAAACAACAATCTGCATCTTCACCACATATTTGACATTTATACTTATGTTTATATTTTTTTAATAATTCATTAAAAGGTTTATGCTAAGTTGGCATTAATACTATATAAACCTGATATTAAAGGTAAACCATGTGTCTAATTATATTGGTTTACTATCTTTTTATTTTTATCTCTATCTCTATTCATTTCAATATTATAAAATGCAGGTCTATTATTATAATGTTTCTATTTAAGACCTTGTTTAAATTGCTAAAAATTAGTAGCATTATTTAAATTCTAATATCTACCAATAGTTAATGAATCTACAGCATTTTTAGTCCAATCCTATAAGTTAGTAGCTCTCTTGCCGAATGAATAGTATTTATTTTTTCTATTATCTTCTACTAATGATAAATTAGAAGTGTCAAAAGCTACTTGTGGACTAATCCCTGCATTAACTAAGGATATATAACGTGGTAATATTTGCCCACCATTCTACATTAATAAACCACCATCTTTATGGTGCCACTTTTTGGAATTAACTACAAACTAGGCTCTCTTCTTTTGAAGTTTAGTAGCTTTAGGGTTATTTAAAACACTCTAAGCATGTTCTTGTACTGATTCTCCTGCTGCTTTAGCTGCCTTAGTAAATTTACCTCTATTTTTCTTTTTAATTTTTATCTTCATATGTATAAGTTAAATCAATTTAGATTCAATCTATTATCTATTATTATCTATTATGAGTTTAAGATTTGATGACACCTATTAATATATATATAATACGGGAGAATGAAATATTACTACAAGATGATGAATTTTGAAATGTTTAATGATTAATGTTTATGTTAGAAATTGACAAGAAGAATGGTTCTGTTAAGTATGATTGCGGAATATACTTAATATATAATTCAAAGTATTTTTATGTAGGGCAATCTATTCATATTTCAAAAAGATGGAAAGAACATACTAGTAGATTGGAAAAAGGAATACACGAGAATATATTTATGCAAAGAGTGTATGATAAATATCATACTACAGATCCATTTACATATCTTAAGTTAGCTTTTTGTATTCCAGATGATTTAGATTATTTTGAGGATTTATATTTTAACTAGGTTAAATCTGAAAATCCTAATTTAATTGCTATGAATATAGCAAAATGTGGAGTTTCTGGTAATACAGAAATATCTAGAAAACATAAATCAGAATCTTCTAAGGGTAAACCCCGTCCTTGGAAATGCAAGAAAGTTGTTCAAATGGATAGATTTGGTAATGTACTTAAAATATGGGAGTCTGTTAAGGAAGTTGAAAAAGAACTGAACATTAAAATACACTATTCTAAGCATATGTGTGGAGGATTCCAATGGCAAAAGTATGATGAGTGGTTAAAATTTCCAAAAAAAGAGGTCAGATATGTTCATAATATAATTGATACTGTTAAACAATTTTCTCTTGATGGACAATTCATTAAAGAATATAAGAATGTTAATGAGGTTCTTTTATTTTATCCACAAATAAGTCGATCTAGTTTAATTTCATGTCTGAATGGAACTAGAAAAACATGCTATGATTTTCTATGGAGTTATACTTTTGAAGCTCCTGAACCTCAGACTAAAGAAAGACATAATAAATCAAAATCTGTAGAACAGTATACATTAAAAGGAGAATTAATCACAACTTATAAAAGTATAAATTAGGCATATAAAGCCACAGGTATTTCACCAACTTCTATACGTAATAATATTAATGGAAATTATAAGCAAGCAGGAGGATTTTTATGGAAATTACAAAAATAAATAAAAATATAGCATTTTCTGAACCCACACATACCTATTTTGATATAAATGACCCATCTAAACAATATACGTCAGTAACAACTCTTATACACAAGTTTACAACTCCATTTTGTTCTGAGTTTTGGTCAGCATACAAGGCTTTAGAAAAGCTATTAACAAAAGATGAATGGGTAATAGAAAAGAAATCATTATTAAATACTAAAAAGTTTGATAATGCAATTCTAGAAGCTCACAATATAGATATAGATACTTTCAATAAAGAACAACAGGCAATACTAGATGCTTGGCAAGAAGAAAATAAAAGGTCTTGTGAACGAGGTACTAAAATACATGCTAACTTAGAAAACTCTATGTATAAAAAGAAAAAGAATATAGATTTAACTAAGTTTCAAGTAGGAGGTAAATTTGAATGTATTAAAGATAAAACTGAGCTAGACTTAGAGAATGGTGTATACCCAGAGTATTTAATATCGTGGGATTCTCCTTCTGGTAAGTTACATGTAGCTGGTCAAATAGACTTATTAATTAAACGAAGTAATTCCATAGTAATTGGAGATTACAAGACCAATAAGAAAATTGATTTAAAGAGTTATTTTGATCCTAAAACACACAAATCTGTTAAGATGCAATTTCCTTTAGGAACTCTAGATGATTGCAATTACAATCATTATTGTCTTCAGCTTAGTACATATGCATATATGGTAACTCAAAAGCATCCCGAATTTATAATAGATGATTTGGTATTAGTACACTTTGACCATAATGATAATATGACTGTGTATCATTTGCCATATCTAAGGGATGAAGTAATTCGGATGCTTAATTACTATGAGAAGCAAGTTGTTCTTGATACAAGGAAAGCTAAAAACAAACCTATAGAATATTAATGTTACTTTTATTATTTGGATTACTAATACAAATAGTTGCCTTATTAATTGCTATTATTTTTAATGAATATTTATTAGGCATTTATGTATTAGCTAATATTTATATATTAATTAAATATGGAGAATTATATAAACAGACGACAATAGATATGTAATCATTGCCCTATACATTTAGCAAAAGATAATATATGTGATGCTTACAGTTACTTAAATCCTAAAACAATGGAAAAGTCTAAGAAACCTAAAGAAGGATTTATTAAAGGTTGTGGCTGTATGCTTTCACTAAAGATAAAGAATATTAATAGTAAATGTATAGCTGGTTTATGGTAAAACATATTATTAAGGCAATATTTATAAAGCCTTTATAGATATTAAAAAGTATTTATTACCGTTTCTCACATCAGAACCAACAATTAGCTGAGAAACGTCTTGCTATTTGTAATAAATGCAATGATAGATTAACATTTCTTGGACAAGAAATATGTGGTCAATGTGGCTGTATATTAGAGAACAAGACTAGATTAGTAAATGAACAATGTGATAAATGGAAATGAGAACTGAATTAAACGGTAAAGAAAAACTCGCACAAGTTGTGAATGGTATGGAGAGTACAGGAACTCCTATAGTAGTTAATGGTAAATCTGCAGATATTATTCTCGCAGAAGAGAAGAAGGGTAGATTTAATACCCAAGTAGATGAATATGTAAATAAATTTGAAAAGCATAATAAAGCATTAGAAAGCTACGCTGAAGAATTATCTAAAGATATTAATGGTTTAGAAATATTACCTATGGGTAGTTATGCACTTATTAAGCCATTTGAAAGTAATCCATTCCAGCGAGTAAAAGTAGAGAGTGGTATTATTACCGATTTAGGCGGTTATACTCCAACTTATAAATCACATGAAGATGGGCAAATTCACGAAGAAGAGCAATTTATTCATGTAGGTACAGTTATTGATACAGGTTGGAAATGTGAATTTCTAAAAGCTGGAGATGTTGTATTCTATACTACTGCTAGTGAAGCAATGGTACCTTTCTTTAAACAAGGATTTGTAGTTGTTGCTGAATCTCGTATTATGGCTGTAGTTAATGAAAAATTGACTGAACGTAAAAACAGATTAATTCATGGATGATAAGATTTTCTTTAAGCCTGGCGATGTTGTACGACTTCGCTAGGCTATTCCTAGTCCATCAATGCTTGTAATTAAAAAAGAAAAGGCATATTTTGGTGATGGTATGCTAGGATTAAAATGTAGATGGTTTACTACAAATAATTTATTATAGGAAGCCATATTTAATACGAAAGATTTAATACTAGTAAAGTAATGATAACAAAATATCAACAAGGTGGTAATATGGAGTAGCAAATAGTTAATTTAGTATATGCAGCAATATCGGGAGATTAGCAAGCTACTCAACAAATAAATTAGATTATGTAGGCAGCTAAATCAGGTGATAAAAGAGCAGTTTAGTTAGCATCATATATTTAGCAAGTAGCTTAGAAACTTCAAGGTTCACGTAAAGCTAGATTAGGTGCTAAACTTAATTATAACCAAGAAGTAGTTTGTGCTGAAGATGAAATACCTGTATTTATGAAACGTGGTGGTTAGATTTGTAAAACTTGTTAGAAACTTAAACAAGGTGCTAAGAAGTTGTAGAAAAAGCTACAAAAAGGTGGTTGGATAAATAAAGATAAGAAGATTTGGAATTGGGATTCTATGGATAGATTTAATAGAATCAAAAACTATTATTAGGGGCAAACAGATGGCATATCAAATGATGATTAGAATTATTTACTTAGTAATCCAGAGCTAGAAAGTGCTCTACATAATTTATATAAAATATCTAAATTACCCAATAAACATATTACATCTATTAAATCAGAACAAAGTAGTGTAAATAATCTGCCAAAAGGTGCTGACCCAGATAAGTATATAGCATCAGTACCTGATAGTACTAATAATTATAAAGGTCGCTTAGGGGTAGGACAATTTTAGATGTTACCTACATAGCAATAGAAGTCTAAGAAAGGGCTTACTTATTAGCAAGTTAGTATCCGCAAATAGAATTTCCATAATTGGCAAAGAGTTGCTTAGAAGAGAGGATATGCTACTGGTACATTTATACCTTATATGCATAAAAATGGATTTGCCTATGATTGGGATAAAGGAATATGGTATAATCCAAAAGCTAATATATATTTATACCCAGCTACTGATGGCACTGTAATGTAGTATATAAACGGAAACTATGTACCTTATAATGGTATTTAGAGACATTATAAATGAAATTAAATGACAGATTTTTTTGAATATGATAATGGAGTTCTTGAACTAACTGATTGTAGTATTCTATTATTAAGAGAATTTAAAGCACTAATGAATAGAGATAAAACTAAAGGTAAGACTAAATTAATGAAAGAACTTACTTATATATATCTTGCTATTTGCTGGAAGTCTCCTTATAATGATTACACAGAACAAGAACGGCATGAAGAAGCACTATCGGACAGTGGTTTAACTGAAAAAGAATTTAATGACCCTGTATTCCGTGAAGCGTGCAGAAAATTTAAAGCTCTACAAGACTCTAATAAATCTATATAGTTATTAAGAGCTGCTAAAAAAGCAGCAGATTAGCTTACTGATTATTTTGATGTTATTGTAGACTTAAATGAGCGAGATGTAAATGGTAAACCTGTATTCTCCGCAGAGAAATTTATGAAAGAAGTAGGTTAGCTTAGTAGTGTACATGAATAGCTTGTACAACTAGAAAAAGAAGTTAAAGAATCTGTTACTCAGCAATCTGCTACACGTGGAGGAGTTAGTACTGGATTTGACCCAGGTGTTATATGAATTAGAATTTAGAAAAACTTAGATTAGAGCGTTCTAATAATAAAGATTATTGGGATGTTCCTAAAGATTAGCCAATAGAATATTTCGACCCATAGCTAAGTTATGAATTAGTTGGATATAGACCTATTGATGCTACTCATAGTTTAGATTTTGATCCTAGTTGGTTTACTGAAGCAAGAGATACTTTTAAGGCTAAAGGTAAGTATTGTTCTGCCTTACCTAATAGCAAACGATGGCGTGAATTTTGGACAGAAGAATATAAACGTTGCACTTATGGTATGACTTCGCATGGTTATACTATTACAGGTGATAATTATTTTTTCCTTAATTATTATTAGCTACCTACAGTAGATTTAAATAAAGCTTCTGGTAGTGGTACTACTGATGATTTTCCCAAGTTTATGGCTTCATAGTATATGTTCTTTCACTATCTTAATCTATGTCGAGTATTACATAAGAATGCATGTCTTATGAAAGCTAGATCGATAAGAACTTGTCGCTTTCTATAGTAATATAGATTGAAAAATTCCGAAAAATCGGTAAAAGCTAATGTGATTAATCACTTTTAAATATTTTTTATTATAAATAAAATTGAGCAAATTAAATTTATTGAGGATAATTATTCCCTTTACACAAATCATATTTCTAATCGTAGAATTAGGCATGATTTCTTTTCTAAAATAGAAACAGAGTTACAAGCATATTTATTAGGATTTTATGCTGCTAACGGAAGTATAAATGAGAAAAGAAAAACACTTAGAATACATTTACAGAAAAGAGACTCTGAGTTAGTATATCTTTATAAAGATATTATAAGCCCAGACGCTAGAGTATTTACTGTAGAAGAACATGAAACTACAGGTAGAAATGGAATAAAAATAACTGCACATGAATCTTTTGGAGTAGATATTACAAGTGCCAAAATATGCAATGATTTATTAGGATTAGGAATAGGCTATGGTAAAAGCTATTCTGAAGTACATATACCAGAAATGCCTAAAGAATTAGTAAGACATTTTATAAGAGGTTACTTTGATGGAGATGGCTCTTTTGTAGAAGGTGTTAGGCATCCAAAGAATAGACCAAATCCAATTACTACAGTATGTATGTCTATCATTGCTAAAAAACCTTCTATATTAAATGAATTTATAAAGTTTTTCTCAGAGTATAATTTAACAATTAATTTAAATTATTTAAAAAGAGATGATGCTTATAGATTCACCACTAGTTCTAAAAAAGTGTGTAGAGAAATATATCATATACTATATGATGATGCAAATTTTTATTTAAGTAGAAAATATAATAAGTTTAGTTATTATGCTAATACCGAGGACGCACAGATTATTTCTGACGCCTGTAACGCATAGGAAGTGCAATAATCTTCCCAAGAGTTCGGGACATCCTATTGGATGAAAATATATGCTGAACCGTCTGATGAAATCAGAATATAGTAAAGAGGAAACTCTCGGAAGTAAAGGATAAAAAACCTTTACGATAACAAACTTGAGGTTTTAGTGAAATTAATGCTTCTTTAGCTGCTAGAATGTATACTATTATTAAATAGAGCAGAACTATCATAACGTGTTTTAAAGATGTGTATTTAAAAGGTACATTTAATAAAGTAAAGCACGCTCTAACCTTTTTAAATGAAAATGCAGATGGTATGTTTAAGCCACGTGTAAAAGATACTGAATTATCAGTTAAGTCAGGTTATCAATATAAAAAGGAAGGTTAGTTTGTAGAAGCAGGATGGCTTTCTGCTATTGTAGGAATTCTTGCAGATAAACCTTCTAAGATACGTGGTGACCGTACAGACCTTTTAATATATGATGAAGCTGGTTCATGGGTAGGACTTACTACTGCTATTGTATAGGGATAGGAATTATGTGAAGTGCAAGGTATTCCACGAGGAATTATGGTATTTGGTGGGACTGGTGAATACATAATTATAGTATTTATATATAAATGTTCTAACAATGTATAAATAGATATAATTATTAATAAATTTGCCTCATAGAAGAGTAATCTTCTAGAAGACAATCAAGTAAATTCGGTGAATCCGTATAGGAAATACCGAGGTAATTAATTAAATAGCGAAAGGTTAATTATTTACTGTAGAGCATAGGTCTTGAATAAATATAATAGACCCACGAGTACTTGGCATCTAATAATAGATGAAAATATATGCCGAACTTATATGAAAATATAAGAACTATAGGATAAAAAGCTTATAGGATAACAAATTTGGGAGACTTTGGAGCACCTCTAGAAGGTCTTAAGAAGATATATTATAATCCTAGAGGTTATAAAATACTACCTTTTAGACATAACTGTACACAAGATGGTAGCTATATAGAAAGTGGATTCTTTATACCTTATTATTTGCAATCTCTAAATCCTGAGTACATGGATAATAGAGGTGTTTGTAAAATAGAAGAATATAAAAAAGTACTTTAGCAAGAACGTAATAATCTACTTTCTGACCCAGAAGAATACTTAAAGAAATGTGCAGAACGCTGTTGGAATGCCGAAGAAGCTTTTCAATTAGAAGGTTAGAATAAATTTAATAAATTAAAGATAGCTGAATAGTTAGCAGCTATTAGATTACATAAAACAGGTCCTAAAATACATACAGGATTAATAGACTATACTTATAAAACAGGACTTCATAAACTTGATAATATTAATGGGTTTAAATGGATTCCTATAGATGTAGGTAAAGTACAAATATTAGAGCATCCTGTTTGGTCATAGCTTTATAAAGAAGACTAGAAAAAGAAGCGAGAACTTGCAGAAGAATAGGGAATTGAATTTGAAGAAGTTAGTTATAATGAAATGGATAACTTATATGTAGCAGGTATTGATGGTATTGATATTGGTGCTGCATAGACTTCAGAAGAAACCCGTAGTCCATCTGATTTCTGTATAGTAATTAAAAAACGTGCTTATGGTTTAAGTGAACCTTAGTATGTTGCTATATATAAAGATAGACCACAAAATATCAGAGAAGCTTATAAAATAGCTATGTGTCTTATTAAATATTATAATTGTAAAGTTAATATAGAGGCAACACGTGTTGGCTTTTTAACTTGGGCAAGAGAACATAAATGTTTACGTTATTTTATGAAGCGTCCTAGAGCTACGTTAGGTGATATTAAAAATGGAAAAGCTAATACATATGGTACTCCTGCTACTAAAGTTATTATTAATTAGCAAACTGACTTAATAGCTGACTTTGTAGATGATTATGGTCATACTATATGGTTTGAAGATATGCTTGATTAGCTAAAAGCTTACAATGATGAGAATAAAGGTAAGTTTGATATTATCGCTGCAATGGGTATATTGTCATGCCCCTATTATTTAGTAATATTTAATTGAAAATTTCGAAAAATCGGTAAAGACTAAGATGAAAAATTAATTAAAAAATGTATTATCATGGATGAAATAACTTTTATAAATGAAAATTATCCATTATATAAAAATGGAACTAGTAATAGAGAAATAAGACATAATTTTTTCTCAAAAATTGAAACAGAATTATAGGCATACTTATTAGGATTTATATATTCTGATGGCAGTATAAATATTCAAAGACATACTCTATCAATACATATAAATGACATTGATGAAGAGTTATTTGATTTATTTAAAATAATAAGTCCTAAAGCATATACAAGTAAAGAGAATGGTTATGAATCGAAAGCTTTAGTAAGAGGAAGAACAGTAAAAAATAAATCTTCTATAAGATTAGCTATTTCTAGTAAAATACTAATAGATGATTTAATGCAATTAGGAGTTTGTGAACGGAAAACTTATGAAGAACTCCATATCCCAAAAATGCCTTCTTATTTAATAGGGCACTTTGTCAGAGGTTACTTTGATGGCGATGGTTGTTTTACTTGGCACGCTTCTGCCCCTAATTTAAGTAATCGTGAAAAAAATTGGAGAATTAAAATGGCTTGGCGCATTGATTCTAAAACTAAAACTATTCTTACTGAATTTCAGCAATGGTTCTATGAAAATGGTATTAAATTAAATATAACCTATATAAAAAGAGATGATATGTATAGAATAGGTACTAGTTCAACAAAGACTTTTATTAATTTATATGAGTTAATTCATAAAGATGCTAAGTATAGTTTATCTAGAAAAGCAAATAAAATTAATCATTATGTTAATACCGAGGTAACTTAGTTAATCACTGAGTACCGTAACGCATAGGAGGTGAACGCTAACGAGAGTAATAATCCTCCCAAGAGTCCGGAACATCCAACATTGTTGGATGAAAATATATGCTGAACTTATAGGAAACTATAAGAACTGTAGAATAAAAAGTCTACAGAGTAACAAAATTGATGGCGGAACTAGCTGATTAGGAACTCTCTGGTAGGTAGCCTATTAAAGTAGAATAGGATGAAGGAGATATATTTTAGGATTTTGGTTATTATAAAGATGAAAAAGGCTATACACACTTTGGTGTAATACCTAAAAAAGAATAGCCTATTAATGTCAATATAAAGTATACAGATGACCCATACAGAATTGAAACAAGTGATACTAGATTATATGAGGGAATGTCAACAAGTCGAATTTATTGGACGTATTAACATTACTGATTTAGAACCCCAGGGTTACAAAGTAGCACTAAATTTAGATGGTTCTGAAAATCCATTAGTAATAATGGCAGATTTACCTGATGATAAGTTCATCTGTTTTATAAAAGAAGAATTAAGACGTAGAAAGTTGCATAAGTAGCAACATTTTAAAGCTGTTAAATTATGTCCAACGAGGATTTATTAAGAAAGACAGATGATGCTATTTCTGAACTTGTTTATAATAAAACTAAGTTATAGAAAGCTTATAATTATTATTATGGTAAACGAGATAAAGAATAGTATAAATACTTAGAAGAAAACTTTGGTATAGGTAGTCCAACATCTGTATAGTTTACTCCACTATTAAGAAAACACGTTGATGCTTTAGTAGGCGAGTTTTTGGACACCCCTATAATACCTAAAGTTACTTGTAAAGATGATTAGACTATTAGTAATATTGGAAGAGAGAAATAGTTAGAAATTACTAACTAGATTATTTAGTTCTTAAAGAACCATTTAAATAATGCAATTTTACAAATAGCACAAGGTAGAGATATAACAGATAAAGCTATTAAAAGATAGCTTGATAAAATTATAGAAGATATAAATGAATCATTTGTATCACAATATGAAATAACTGCATAGAATGTTATTCAGTATATAATGTAGTCTAGGTAGACTGACATTATTACTAATCTTAGATAGTTACTTACTGATATATTAATAACTGGCTATTGCTTCTATAGAGTTGTTTCTAAAAATAATACTAATATAGGTATAGAAGTATTAAGCCCCCTTAATACGTTTGTTGATAGAAATCCTGATTCTATATATATTAAAGACTCATACCGAGTTGTAGTGCGATCTTGGCTTACTAAATCCTAGATACTTGCTAAATATGGTAAAGAATTATCAAAAGAGGATAGAGCTAGTTTACGAGATGATTGGCAAGATTATACAACAGGAGAATATCATCGTTCAAATAGTCCTGTAGTAAGTGTATATGATGACATGGACGATGATGAAGAAGAAAGTACAATTCCTGGTAAACCTTACAATGATAGAGGTAATCTTATTCCTGTTTATGAAGTAGAATGGATTGAAACAGATGATAACTTTATAATGCAACGTTATAATACTATTCGTATTGGTGATGAATTTTATATTTTACGTGGTAAAGATGAAAATGTAATACGAAGTTAGAGCAATCCTAGTTATTGTGGTTTAACTGTTAATGGTGTTGTATTCTTAAATAGGAGCAAAGAACCATATAGTTTGATACTAAAGTGTGCTTCTATGCAAGATAGATATGATTTATTAATTTATTATAGGGATGTATTAATTGCTAATAGTGGTATTAAAGGTAGTATTATAGATATATCTATGATTCCTAAGTTTTTAGGTGTACAATTCCCAGAACGTGTTTAGAAATGGATTGCCTATAAAAAGCAAGGACTTGAGCTTATTGACACTACTATGGATGGTAGAGCTGAGGGGCAACCTATTAATACCATATTTAATGGTTATGATGATTCTATATCAGCTGCAGCTGTACAAGCTTTTGAAGTAGCTATTCAATCTGTTGAAAATACAGTATCTTCTATTACAGGAGTATTTAGAGAGAGACTAAATGGTATTCAATAGCGTGATGCTGTTTCTAATATATAGCAAGGTGTTAATAATTCATTTATTATTACTAAACCCTATTATTAGCAAATGGATTTAATAACTTGCGAGATACTTACTGATTGTTTAAACTTAGCTAAAGTAGTATTTAAAAATGGACTTGAAGGTACACTTATATTAGGTGAACATTAGCAATAGATATTTACTGCATTGCCAAAATATTTTACATTCACAGATTATGATGTACATATAACGGCTAGTACAGAAATAATGCAGGATTTACAAACTATTAAATCTATGCTTCCTGACCTTATTAAATCTGGCTTAGTAAGTGCAGATATTATATTTGAAGCTATTACTGCTAAAAGTTTAACTTAGCTAAAGGTTACCGTTAAAAAGGCACTAGCTAAATAGAAATAGGAAAACAATTAGCTATAGTAGCTTTCACAATAGCTAGAACAAATACAATAGTAGAATCAAGACCTACAAAAGTAGCTGCAACAAGCACAATAGCAAGTTAAAACTCTCAATGAATAGAAAATGCAACTGGATCAATAGAAAATACAGCTTTAGTATTAGGTAGATTGGTTTAAAGTGCAGGCAGATAAAGCCTATAGAGATAGACAACTTGATATTGAAGAGGAGCGTACTAAAATCGAATTAGCTTAGTTGCGTGATGGTAATCCTTATAATGATAAAATTAAATAGATATGACGCCGTTAGTAAAAATATGTAAAGAAAATAATTGCTCATTAATAATAACTGATGTGACACAAGATTCAGATTAGTATGTGGATGAGTCTATTGCTAATCCAAAAGCATGGCATGAGAGGAATAAATTTAAATACAGTGAAACATATACTCTAAATATTATTTATAAACACACTACTAATAGTGATGATATAATAGCTAGTATTATTACAGATCACTGTTCTTATCTTGATGAAGAGCATGTTAAATTAAAAGAAGATGGCTATTATACTATAGACCATATTATTTTACCTTCAATAGATACATATGATGATTCTATAGAGTTAGATTGGTATGTTTGTGATGGTGAGTCTGTATATACTAGATGCGAAAATAAGTGGGAAGAAGTTAAATTTAATGATTTAGCTAAATTAGTAGAAAATAATAAGCTAGAAGGAACTACTATTTCTGGAGTTTCATTAACTTAGTTTTCTATTTGTCATTTATATGAATGCTATGTAAGAAAATGTCAAGCTGTGTTTAAAACATTACAACCCTGTCCTGTAAAAGATGTAGATTTTGCAAGAGATTTAGTATGGATGGCAATTAATGTAATTAAATATTATGTTGAGATTGGCTAGTTGTTAGAAGCCTAGTCGTTGTTAGAAGAACTTCATTACTGCGGAGAACTCTGTAGCGAAGATATGTCTTCGACAACTGACTGCGGATGCTCTAGAAAAGCTTAAATTAAAATCTATAGAAGATTTTAAAAAGCTTATAAAATAGATAAGTTATGGCTATAGACCAAGTTATAGAAATTTATTAAATCAAATATGCTTTATAGAAGTACATAGCCAATTAGATAATTCAGAATTAATTTACGAGCAATATATAAACAATGAGTTGTAGTAATTAGTTTAGGCATGTATGTCTAAAAGACTTAGAAAATTATATTAAACGTGACACTTATTTCTCAGACTTTAGTGAAGAGGAAATAGCATAGATACAAAAAAATCTAGGTATTGTTGTTAATAATGGTATTGATGAATACAATCCTAGACTTATAACTGGTACATATAATTAGATTATTCAATAGCAGTAGTTAGGTAATCTAAAAATAGGATATGTGTATATTATCACTGATTTTAGAAGCATTTATTTAAATGATGATAATGTTGTTTGCGGAACAGAAGCTTTTATACCAAGCTAGGAATATTGGGTGTTTTTAACTCCTATAAGTACTAGTGTATTTGATAAGCGTGTTTCATTATTTTAGCCAAAAGCAGTAAGTAATTGTCAAAATTGGATAGTAGAATATGATATTACTAAAAATAGTTGTGCTTAGTCTAAAGGAACTATTACATATCTTAAAGATACTAATGGGAATTATGCTTACTATGACTTTAAAAATATTAAATTCAAAAAAACATTAGCTGATTTAAATAAAGGTCCTATAAGCTTTACTAATGATACTTATTTATATACATTTGATAATAATGGTGTAGATGCCTCTGAACTAAATTGCAAAAATAACCATTTAGAAAGTGGGGCATATAATAATGTGTTTTTAGGCACTACTAAAAATGTAATTTTAGATAGTGATTGTCATGATAATATATTTTTTAAAAATATAGAAAATAGTCATTTCCTTTATGGTACTTACAATAATTACTTTAAAGAAGTTGCCAATAATTGCTATGGCAGTGTTCATGATAAAGAAATTACAGAACTTACATTATTACCAACAACAAAGCATTTTGAATAGTTAGGAGATAAACAAATTGTAACATACTTTGACCACGAAACACTTACTTAGCAAATAGTATAGCTATGATGTTAGATGACTCACTTAACTTACTATTAACTCCTAATCCTAAACAAAGTGAAGAAGAGACTATTTAGTTACCAACACATCAATGTAAATAGCAATATCTATTAAAGTCTAACTTTCTTTCTGAATTTCTTACTAAATCAGATAAAGAAAAAGTACTTTAGAATTTAGGTATATATGAAATTGGCGGTGGTTCTTGGGGAAACATAAAAGGAAACTTAGAAGAATAGACGGATCTTATTGCTTATATTAATAATCCATCTAATATTTCTTATAAAACTTCTGATAATCCATTGATTACTAATGTTTAGTAGGCTTTAGATGAAGCTCTTTATAAAGAGTTAGAAACTACTATAGTTACTATTCCATAGTTAGTAGAATTAGGAACTACTATATCTAGTATTAATATTTCTTGGAATTATAATAAGACCATAGTGGCACAAAGCCTAAATGGTATTAGCTTGCCTATTAATAAACGAAGTTATAATATATAGGGAGTTTTTTCAAACACACAATCAATTACTTTGAATGTGTTAGATAGTAAAAAACTTACTACATATAATACATTAGTAGAATTTGTTCCTGCTATTTACTATACTGATAGTACTTCTATTCCAACTCTACCTACTACAAAAAAAGTATTAAGTAAAGATGGTAATTGTGAAATAAATATAAATGCACTTAACTATATATATATATTTATTCCTACTAAGTATAATAAATCTAAGTTTTATGTAGGCGGCTTTGAAGGAGGATTTCAAAAGTTAGAAACTACTTTATATAATAATATATAGTATGATATATGGAGAAGTGATAATGCTAATTTAGGAAAATTAACTATAAATATAAAATGATAGAGTTAATTAGTGAGATTAAATAGAAGAATAACGGAGTATTCCCACTTATAGATAATAATAATATTAGAGGTGGTGCATACTCCGTTATATCTTTATAGGATAGAGATAATATTCCTAAGATACGTTAGAAATAGGGAATGTTATGCTATGTTCAAGAAACAGATAAATATTATAAATTAGAGTCAACAGGTGCTTGGACAGAATGGACTGTTAAAGCTACAGGTATCCCTATTTATGATTAGGAATTAATAGATAAAGCAACACAACTTCCAGATAAGTATATTACTATTGCTAATAAGGAAACAGATTTAAACAACTAGCCTTTTTCACGAGAAATTAAATAGTCAGGTACTTACGTAGATATATTATTTTCTGCAATACGTAAATTACAAAGTGAAGTGGCAAGATTACGTAATGCCTTTTAGTATGGATTATACTCTTATACAGAAACTAATACAGCTATGTCTAGACAAGTAGCAGGTATTACTAATCCAGATGAAGAACCTTTATGGTGTATAGAAGAAGACGACTTGTCCTTAATTTATAGTATGAATATAGGTCTTGGACATGACTTAACACCTACTAATGAGGTTAGTATTGATACAGAGGGAATTCTTAAAATAGACAATAGTGCTACTTGGAAATGTAAATATACTGATATAGAAGATCCTAAATTATTTTTATACTTAACTACAACTAGTTTAAATATAAAAATTAATCTTATTAATAATTATTCTTTTAATCTTAATGACCTAGAAATACCAAAAGCTGAAGTATATAATACTATGATATGTATCAATCGTAATGAAAACAACAGTTTTATATATATAAGTATTGGGACAGGTACATAGGTATTAAAAGAAGGTTATTTATATGAGGGAAAATTATATAATACTCCTAGATATATAAATAGTATTTATTATTTTACATCTGTAGTATTTAATAATCTATCACTATCTAAACTTAATTTATATTCTAAGTATTAGGATTTTTCTAATTAGGTAATTCCTAGTGCTCCTACAGATGAAGACTATAAATATAAAGTAGCACATCTAACTATTAGATCAGTATCTACTAAGTCAGTTTTAGATAGTATTAAACACTAGCTTCCAGAAAATGAGCTTATTTTTGTAGTAAATGAACGGAAGTTATATGTTAAATATGATAACAATTTAATATCAATAGGAGGAAGTAGTTCTCCCATAGAAGAAGGTATGACTAAAGAAGAATTATTTAAGGAACTTATAAATATGGGTCTTGTTAAAAACTCTGGAACAGAACAAAACCCTATTTATGAAATTAATGATTTTGCAGGTATCACATTTATTAATGAAGATACAGGTAAAATATTTAAAATAGATGTAGATAGTAATGGTAATATCAGAAGTAATTTAGTCCCCGATAAAGTTACTTTATTAGATAATAGAATTAAACAAAGTCAAGTAGAACTAAAATAGAATGTACGTGGTTTTATCGGACAACTTGGTATAGCTGAGGGAAATAAATAGGGAATACCATTAACAATCTCAGGTGATGTTGGATTATTTGCAGATAGAATAAAAATAGGAGCTTTCTATGCTCCATTTAAAGATGCCAAAGTACATGGTTGTAATAGAGCTTATATAGAATTAGAAAATACATCTGATAAAGATGTATAGTTACAAGGTTGCTATTTACATGTAACTCGCCCTAACGCAGACAATTAGCAAGTAGTATACCATTTACCATTAACAGGTGTATTAAAAGCAGGAAGTACCTATTTAGTAGTGGGTAAGGAATATGCTCCTATTGATGACGCTAATATTTTTATTAAAGTTAAATCTTTTGATTAGGAATGGTTTATTGATAAAGAATTAATTGATTTATCTATTGATTCAAGTACATAGCTTGGATATGGAATTGCCCTTACTTATGGTAATGAAAATTTACAAGCAACTGATTATCTATATAAAGTGTCTGATAGTACTTTATTAAATTAGATTGATAGTTCTTTAACAAAAGCAAATTTTCCTAAAGTTTATGACCCAAGTTTTATAGATGCTGTATATTATTATAAGGGAGTTTTAAATGCTTCAACACAGGGTTATTGGGCATCATTGGTAATTAATATTAAACCAAATACTTTATACAAAAATATGTTTGAATTAGACCCTGCTAAACAAGCTTTCTAGTCTTGTAATAAAAAAGATAGCTCAAGGGCACGTTGGGAAAACCTTAATGATGTATGGGTAATGGATCTTTCACAACCTACTATTAAATTTAAGTACTCTAACACTATATATAAGCTAGAAAAATTCTCACCTAAAGCATCATTTGAATCTAAAAATGTATCTACTGATAAATCTAAATTAGATACTACAAAACCAAATATGGTAACTTGTTCTTTTGGTATTAATATACACACAACAAGATGTTTTAATTGGATTTCAGTAGGTAATTTTAACGAATATGTATATATAAGAAGGTAGGGAACTGAGGAATGGTATAAATTTGAATCTTATAAAGAAAGTACTGATACATTAAGTGATTCATATCCAAGACGTAAAGTATATAAAGATACTACTAAAACAGCAATATATAACCGAATTATAGGCAGATTTCCTGGCGATGGAACATTCTATACAGCACATAAGTGTGTTATTGAACTAACTCCCGAAGCTCCTACATAGCCAGAAGTGTGGGAATATAAAGTTGGTAGAGAAGACTCAATGTCTGATATACAAACATTTACTTTATATCCAACTACATATAAACCGCGTATTTATCATATTACTGATTAGCAAGGATTTCATTGGATTGAATACTAGGTATGGGCAGCAGCAGCTAATAAACTTTATGACAAAATTAAAGAAGATTAGAAAACTAGTAACATTATACCTATATTAATTAATACAGGTGATATGACATAGAATGGTACACGTATTAATGAATGGTATGATTATTATCAAGCTGGTAGTATCTTATTTAAAGAACTCGAATAGATGAATGTTGTAGGTAATAATGATTTATGTGGAACTAATATAGAAGAATTAGGAACAGGCGATGATAATGGTAAATCTAATTCATTCTACTTCCATGTATTTTATTGTTATGATATAGTAGATGATGAATTTGTACCTATTGTTAATAATAAATACATACCAAGTCTTTATTATTTTGAATCAGATTAGTTTAGGTTTATTATGATTAATAGTGAGATTACATATATTAATTGTTAGAAATGGTTTAATCTTACTAAAGATGATGCTATTGTTAATATCTATACAGGATTTACATTAAGCACTAATTAGGTTTATGACAATTCATTTAAATCTATTTATTAGATGGTGTATCATATGCTAGATACTACTAAGCAATGTATTGCAGCATGCCATGAGATGCCATATACTGTAATAACTAATAGTAGTATTGCTAATGGTCAAGAAGGTTATTCACGTTCTGTAGGTCCTGGTGGAGGTGCTTTAATTGGTAGTCACTGCAATTAGTTAACTAATTCAGAAGCAGGTAAAGGTATATATTGGCTAAGTCGATTGCTTGAATTTAAACATGTAAAATTATGTATTGGTGGACATAAGCATACTTATGCATGTACTTATCCTGTGCGTGAATATTTCTTATTTGGTGAAAATAAAAATAGCAAAGATAACTATTCTGAGTATACAATGACTGATACATTAGAAAATGATAATGTTACTTGGATATAGGGTTCTAAGCATCTTACTAAATTCCCATTAACCAAACGAACCGATGTTGGAGAACCCACAGGTAGTATATTCTTCCCATACACAGCAGTTCCTGATCTAGAAGGTGGCGTTACATATTTTATGTGCCAAGCAACAGGTTATAAATTAACTTCTAATAAAGAGTTACCAAGTGCTAATTAGAAATTTTCATTAGTAGTACCTAATACTACTATAAAAGATGGTAAAGACACTGCAAGTAGTGAATAGAAATATCCAATGTTTGGTATAATATCATTAGATAGTACTGAATATAATATTAAATTAGTTCGTATTGCTAATATATTTAAAGACTTTAAATTTGCTTAGAATGTGTATAGTACAGAACCTATGCAATTACAATACTTTAAATAGGTTTCTGAAAATAATTACGGACAATGGGTAACCACTGAAACAACAATGCTTACATTATGAGATTAAATGGTAAAGACAGAATAATAACAGAAGATGATATAATTCTTTCGGGTAGTTCTCTATCCGAAAGATTTGAATCTTAGCAATAGTAGATTAATTAGCTTTAGAGTAATGTAAAATGGATATATAAGTATGGAGGTGTAGGAAAAGGAAGTGGTGGTGGAAGTTCTTCTTCATCATTTTCTGTGTATGCTACCCTTAATGGAATTTAGTTAAAAGATTAGACCATTGTGTTAAATGGAGCAAATAGCTATCATTTATATATTAAAATAAATAATCCTAATGATAAGTCTTTTAATGTAAAATATTCATATACTATTACTGGTAATACAGGACATGATACTACTCAAGAAAATACATAGGTGCTTTCAATTAGCAATAACTATACTATAGATACTTATATAACATTAAATAATAATGCATAGTTAATTATTGTAGCGACAGATGGTAACGATACAAAGCAAGTATCTTGTTCATATGTAACTAATCCTTATTCATTTAACTTAGTATTATTAGATGATAAATAGATAGTCTATAATTAGGAAGAAATATTTATATCAACAGCTGCAGAAAAAGGATTAAATGTAGCTTTATAGTATACAATGTCCATAAATGCAACAGCTACTTATGAATATGAATTTAATGGAGTAAAAACAACAGGAGAAGTTAATGATAAGACAGGTAGGATTATTTTTCCTATAGATAAAAGTTTATATATAGAAGAAAATTCTGGTTACTATAATGCTTCTATAAAAATTAATGTTCTTCCAGAAAATTAGGAACCTATAATACTTACATATAATAAGTAGTTTAGTCTTGTTCCTGAAAGTTTATACGTACTACTACTACCGTAGTCAGGGTATTTATATAAGGAGGAAGTAAGTAATCCTGTTTTATATAAACCTGGATATATTGCCTTTAATTATCGTATTTACGAAGGGACTCCTTTAGGTAGAACATATACAGTAAAGGTATATTTAAATAATCAACAAGTGCTTAATAATAGTGTATTAGAGCGCGAACAAAATGATTTTAAAATATTTTCTAATGTAGCTGGTCTAAATACCCTTACTATTGAAGCAATAGGTACTACTATCTATAGATCTACTTATTATTTTTATGTTGATGAAAATCAAATTGACTTAAACTGGTTAGATAATAATTGGCAAGCTCATTACTATAGAATCAATGAAACAACATAGGAATTTATTAATTTTAAAAATAAAATATTCATAGAATAGACTGTAAACTCTGCTACTATAGATATTACTGGAATAGAAACTCCCAATCTATCAGGAACGGCTATAGTTAATACACATGTTGCTGTAGGTATATAGTATAATGCAGTTAACAATGTAAATCCTACTATATTGTAGTTTTTTAATAAAAATAAAAATAATTCTATATTAGATATTAGTCAAGCCACTATACTACGTGATGGTACTTCTAAAGATATTTATATTTAGAAGCAGGAAAATGCTAATGCTAATACTATTACTAACTATCATCTTTTATAGGTATATTCATAGTATGTAAAATCTATAGGTAATGAGAATTATTACTAGTTATCTATTTATATAGATGGACGATTAGAAGCTGAAATGCCTTAGCTTGTTAATACTCCTTTATTAATAAACTCTTTTAAGATATTACCTGTAAATTGCTTTATTAATTGTATTGATATTGATTATAAAGAAGCCACTAGTAATAATAATTGTGATTATGAAGTATATAGGTATTATCTAAAGTATCAAAATTCTATTTTAGGAAATACTAATATAATATAGGAGGCTTAGTTATTATAGTATCTAACTAATTTTCATGTTAGTACTAATGGTAGAGTAGAAGTTGATTAGTAGACTATAAGTAATATTTCTGCTAATATAGATACACCTACAATGATATTAGTGTATGAAAATGATAGTGATGAAGATTTCATGACTAAACTTGAAAAGAACTATGGTGAAGATGGTACAGGTATAGGTTCTGACTTAAATTTCCCTGTTACAATACAATGGAGTCCTGGTAAAAAAGGATTACAAATTATATAGTTTCCTGATGAATACATAAATGCGTAGTTCAGAGTGGGTCTTTAGGGTTCTTCTACAAAAGGTTATAGAAGTAAGAATTTTTATATAGAAGCAGAAAATACTGTTGATTCTGAATAGGCAGAAGTTTATCTATTTTCACCGAATTTTAGTAATGATGATAGCACTACTTTTTTACCAGAAAGAAGATTTAATTTAAAGGCAGATGTCGTAGATAGTAGTCATTCTAACAATACTACTTGTGGTAAATTTGTTAATACTGTGTGTAAAAAATTCTATACAGATACGACTAATCCATATTCATCTTATGTACGCAATTGTCTTGAAGGATTCCCAATGCTATTGTATTTAAATGTAATTGAAACCGATAAAAATACTGGCGAAAAAACTAAAAAATATTATTATTTAGGTATCTATAATTTTAATTTAGGGCGTGAAGCTTATTTTAATTTAGGATATAGAGATTTAAATGTATTCTGTGGTAAAAATAATAAGAAATTACTATTAAATGCAGGTGATTCATTTACATTCTATAAATTAACTAAAGAATAGGATACAAATGTTAAAGGACTGGGAGTTGCTGAAATTTAGGGAGGTTCTCCATATTTTGATTTTTCTTAGTTTGATAAATCTATACTATTTGAGCAGGCAACTAGTAGTAGTGAAACTAAAGATATTACTTATATGTTTGGTGATTTAGTAAGGGGTAATGGTTCAACAGATACAGACTTACAAAATGCTATTACTAATCTTGTTAAAAATGTAGCTTTGTCTGGAGGTTATTTATTTGACTTCCTTAAAAAGAATAAAGGCTCCTATGAAGAAGGTTATAATGCAGAAAAAATAGTAAATGGAAAGCCATCAGGAGAATCTTTAAATCAAGTACCTGATTATACTACATAGTATACTCGTCAAATAGAAGCAGGAGGCGGTTCTATATTTACTCCTATTGACCAAACTCCAATTAAAGGTACTGAGTAGAATTTAATAGAGTTGCTTATACCTGATGTAGATAGTCATAGGCAAGCTATATTAGACTATCAAAGTTTAGCTGAATATTATACTATATGTATGGTTTTAGGATTAGTTGATAGTGTAATGAAAAACCTCAATATTAAAACATGGAATCTTTATACATGGGTTTTAGCCTTCTATGATATGGACACATGTTTAGGATTGAATAATGCTGGTAGAGATATTAGTTATTTTGCATTTTCCGATTATTGGTATGGTGCTAAAACAACTTTAAATGGCATAGACTATCCTAATAAAGTTTCTGTTTATAGAGATTTTTCACCTAGATTATTAGGCGATACTGGATATGATATACCAAGTAGTTATTTATTTGCAGTTGCTAAATATGCTAGGCTTAGATTAGGAGGAGAAGAATATAATGCCTATATGTCTGTATATCCTTAGGATTTATATGCTAAATGGCGTAGTAATACTGTTAATAAATCTACTAATGAAGGTGTACTAAAAAATGCAGATTACTTTATGGAACATTTCTTTTCTAATAATATAGGTAGTATAAATGCTGCATTAGTTTCTTATAATTATCGAGCTAAATACTTATCTTTAGGTAGTGCCAATTCTACAGTATGGATTAATAATGATTATGTTAAATTCCATGGTACTCGTATTAATAAAGTAAGAGATTGGCTTAATGGACGTTTACACATTCTAGATGTTTATTTTAATTTAAATAGACAAATGGTTGGTGCTTTCTCTTATTTAGATAATAATGAATGGAAAACATTAAAATTAGGAGAAACTCCTGTAAGCGATTTAACATACAAAGGTAATTATGATATATCAACAAACCCTGATGTAATTATATTGCATGATATATTTTCAGAAGACGAAAGTAGTGCAGGTGTATAGCTATCTGCTGATACTAATTTTACTATTAAATGTCCAGAATATTCACCCTTACAAATATGTTCTGCCAACAATGCTATTTAGTATAATTATATATTAGGTGGTTAGAATTTATAGAATATTAAATTTAAAACTAGTGGTAACTAGAGTGTGAAATTAGGAGGTTCACAAGCATGGACTTACTTAGAGTCAATTAATTGGGTTAGTTCATCTGGTAGTTTATTAATTAATTCTGCAAATCTAGAAACTATTTATGGTAATGATGGTTCTTTTGCAGGAATTGAGTTAAGAACACCCAATGCTAAAACTATTCGTTTAAATTCTTCTAAATATACAGGAGAACTAAAATTAAAAGGATCTTCTAATTTTCCTAATTTAAGTACAATTGATTTATCTAATTCTAAGTTAGGATTAGATATAGATAATTTAAATGTGTCCGAAATTAATATTTCTAATATTTAGAATAGTTCTGCATCTATAAAAATAGCAAATTGCACTAATATTACTAAATTTATATGTAAAAATACTAATTTATAGTTATTATCCTTCTTAAATATTCCCGAATCTATTAAAGACATAAGGCTTGAAAATAACAAAATATCAACTATTGATATATCATGTAATGCTTCTAATGGCAGTATCTTTATATCGAATGATTCTACTTTATCGGAAATAACAATAGCTGGCTTTAAGACTGTCTACATTAGTAATTGCCCTAAACTTAAAAAAGTAACATTTAAACAAAGTGAATAGCCTATTAATGATATAAGTATTATTAACTGTACCAATAGTATATTTACTGTAGTATCAACTGCATAGAGTAGAGAAGGATATGCTGATTTTTCTAATGTAACTACTTTATAGACTTTAAAATTGACAGGTACACTAGGTATTAAGCATCTTATATTACCTCCAAATGTAAAACTTCTAAGTAATGCATGTAGTGGAGTTACAGGATTATAGACCGTAACAGGTACTAATGTGTAGATAGCAGGAACTTATGTTTTTTAGAATTGCAATAAATATGGATTAAAAACAATTGATGGAAATTATACAGATTTTCATACAATTACAGCTGATATATCTGGATTATTTAGTTATAGTGCAACTAGTACAGCTATTACTAGAGATACAGCTAAACATTTTATTACTAATTGTATTAATCCTAATGTAATAAATATTAGCTACTTATTTTATGGTAATATAGGTATTGAATATGAATTAAATGAATTTAGAAGTGATTTGGCAAATGGAACTAAAAACTATATTGATTTAAGTAAATTAGTAAATGTTACTAATGCTAATTGTGCTTTTGGCAAATGTAAAGTTAGAGCTTTACATAAGAATATGTTAAAGTTTGGAGGCACTTCTCTTACATTAGACGGTTTTATAGATCCTATTTATGCTGAATCTGATGACTATATTTATGCTACATTAGATAGTTTAACTAATATTATTACTAAAGTAACTTATCTATTTGGTACTTATGAAAATAATAGACATAGATATATGTTTTTAGATAATATAGGTAATCTTATTACTGAAGAAATTAGATTAAAAGATTTCTTTAACCCTAATGGATAGTCACCTACTAATTTAAAAACCTTATCACGATTCTATTTAAATACTACTGAGACATTTGATTTAACAGATTTATTTACATCTAGCTGGGCAAGTTTAACATGTATAGAGGATTTTTTATGGGCATCTAACTAGAAGTATAAAGGTATAAACAAGTTATTCTATAATTTACCTAAATTAAAAACATTAGGATTTGGAGTATTAACTATTTCAGCATTAGAAGAAGAACGAACCAATCTATATACAGTGATAAATTGGGAAGCATTTATAAATAGAGGAGGTACTATTACTTCAAGTAGCTGGCTATATGCTACGTTTGATTTTAGAAAAGAGTTAGCTCTTGATGATTATAATAGATTATGTAATTTGATATTAAAATCATCTTTTACTAATATATCTTGTTTATTTTATAATTGTAATATTATAGGATACCCTAATAGTGATTTATCGTTTGGTACTATAAATGTTAGTAATAGCCGAATCACAGATTTATCTCATGCTTTTAGGAACTGTAGAATGTATAATAATGATAGAGAAGTACCTATACCATTAAGTGCTACATTCTTTAAAAATCTTCCTAATATAACAGATATACCTTATACATTTAGTAATATGTATTTAAAAAATCCTATACCATTTAATTTCTTTAATAAGCGTATTGAAGATAATAGTAAGGATAGAAATGTATATGTAAAAATAGGTGAAGAGTATAAGCAAGCTTATTTAACTGAATATACATACAAACATGATATTAAAGATTTTAGAATGCTGTTCTATCAAACTAGATGGGAAAAGACATAGTATAATCCTACATTATATAATATTCCGCAAAATAAAGTTGAATATAATGGGAGTACTTATGATACTTACTATATACGTGTATCTCATGTAGATGAAAATAATGAAGTATACTATACTTATGAAGAATAGACTGTATCACAAGGTACAGAAGTAACTGATGCACTTAATTTAAAAGGGTATTATATATAGCAAGCAACCTATAATACTACCAATGGTGATACTTATCATAATTTTGATCTAGGAGATAATAAGGTTAATGCTTTGTGTATTCCTCCTGATTTATTTTATGGAGTAGTAACAACAGGTACTGTGTATTATGAGTATGCATTATATTGTGCAACTCCATTACAAGGTATTATACCAAAGAATATATTTAAATATAATAGAAGTGGCACAGTTACCAATACATTTAAAGATTAGCACATTATTCCATAGCTTGTTAAAACTTATCAAGATAATGGCAAAACTGTAAATATATATACCCATTTCCCAAGTAAGTATACTACATCAACTAATTTAGCAGACGCATTTAATTGCTAGTCTGTAATACCTATGAATGATAGTAGAACAATTAATTGGGTATTTATATTACTTAAAGATTCTATCCCATAGAAAGTAACAAATTTAAGTAATGCTTTTGCTATAAAAACATAGACAAATTATTGGTATAATGGTCAAACTAAAGACGATAATAACTATATTAATTATATGGGTAATGTTACTAGTAGTGGTTACACAGAAGGATTTGATATGAATTACTATGATTAGCTTAAAGCAGATTATATGTTTTATAGTGAATTAAACTCATTTATTTATGGGCGATTATTTAATTCTACTTTTAATATATCAAATATAGCTATGTCTGATATAACTCATAAAATATTTAGTAATGTTAGTAATCAAGGATATTATACTTCTTAGTATATAATATTTCCAACAGCTACAAGTGAAATACCTTATGTATTTAATTGGGATAGCACACGCAAAGAATTAAAATCAAACTAGATTCCTATAGGTATAGATTATTATAAAACGGCAGGTGTTATAATCAATGATTAACAAAAACATTTCAATTTGGAGGGGTAGTGCAACCCCTCCTACTAATTATCATTTATGGGAGAAAGAAGATGGTGGTTTATACGTCTACTTAGATGAAAAATGGCAACATCTTGTAACTCCTGCAGATAAAATAATATTAGATAAACATTAGCAACAGCTAGATAAAATAAAGAATCTAGCTTTAACTGAAATAGATCCGGCAGATACTAATACTTATAAATCATATTAGTTAAAATCAGATGATAATGTATTTGGTACTACTATAAATATTCCTAAAGATAGATTTATTAAATAGGTTACTTTAGGATATGACAATGCTACTATAGATGAATCTACAGGTATTATTACTATTGGTACAGGTTTATCAAAAGAGTATCTATTGTTTTCTGTAGCTTTAGAGTCTGGCAGTTATGAACTAGTAAGTATTAATTTAACTAACTTTCTTACTGAAAAAGATTACTCTGACGGATTAGAAGTAATTGATAATAAGCTAAAAGTTAAAGTAGATCCTAGTTCTGAAGAGTACCTTAAAGTATCTAATGCAGGCATTAAAGTTGAAGGTATTAATACTAAAGTTTCTAATACTGTAGAAGACATTAAAACTAAAGTATAGAATGGTGAGTGGATACCAGTGCGAAAAGGATCTGGCAATGGTTCTGTTATAGTAGGAGGAAACAATTTAGCAACTAAGCAATTTTCTTATGCAGAAGGTAACAGTACAACTGCAAGTGGTGTATGTAGCCATGCTGAGGGTATGTTTAATAAAGCATCTGCCCAGATGTCCCATGCTGAGGGATGTAGTAATAGAGCACTTGGGAATGCTTCACATGTTGAGGGTATGTTTAATGAAGCATCTGCCCAGATGTCTCATGCTGAGGGATGTATGACTAAGGTGAGTGGTCCTAATTCTCATGCACAAGGCTATTATAATTATGATGATGCATCATTTATCGATATGGTTGGTGTTGGTAATGCTAATACTAGAAAGAATGCCTCTATAATATGTTACTATGCTGATGAAGACCCAAAAAATGGCTATCAATATTTACTTGGTGTTGGTGGATATGAAGGCTAGAAGATTGGTAATGCTAAATCTGTACAAGAAGTATTTGCAGATTTAGAAACTAATAAAGTAGACAAAGTTGAAGGCAAGTCTCTTGTATCTGATACTGATGTTGCTAAGCTATCTGAGTTGCCTAATAATGCCACATTAAACACTAATATTGCTGATGCTAAAAAAGCAGGTACTGATGCTCAATCTACTATTAATACTCATATTAAAAACATTGATAATCCACACAATGTTACTAAAGCACAAGTAGGATTAGATTAGGTAAATAACACATCTGATGCTGATAAACCCATATCTACAGCAACTTAGAATGCCTTAGATAGTAAAGTTGATAAAATAGAAGGTAAATAGTTAAGTACTAATGATTATACTACTGCCGAGAAAAATAAAGTAGCTGAATCTATTAATAAATCTACAGCTAATACTCTTATTAATACAGCTATTGGTAAATTAACTAAAGCTAGTGTTGGTTTAAATAATGTAGATAATGCTGCTGATGCTAATAAAGAAGTTTTATCTGCTACTAAGTTAAAAACGACAAGAACTCTTTGGGGGCAATCATTTAATGGAACTGCTAATGTTAGTGGTAATATAACAGGCATTGGTAATGGTGCTGAAGCTAGAATGAATATAGAGGCAGTTCCAGCTTATGTAGACTATATTCACATATATCTTACTGCAACTCATAGACCTTTAGTATTACAAAAAGGTTATGGTAATGTAGGTATTGGTGTTGAAGCTCCAACAGAGAAATTGGAAGTAGCTGGTAGTATTAAATTAACAGGTTCTGTAAAGAATGTAACAGAAGTATATACCATAGATGGTAGTAAATATGCAGAACCATGTACAGAGGATGATATAAAAGCTTTATTTGTATGAAATATTTAACACAAGATACATTAAAGTAGTATGATACTGCTTTAAAAGAGCACATTGATAATATATTTACATCTGATTTAACATCCTATGGCGTGTCATGGAAACCTAATGTTGGAGACCCACATTTAACTCGTGTTGGTAATATGACATACCACAAATCTTTACCTATACAAAATAATATGAAAGGATGTATAGCTTAGATGAAAGATGGTGCTAAAATAATATACTATTTAAATCATAATGATTGGAGATTTAAAGAACATCCTGATTATTTATATAATAAGTAGGTAACAGATAATACCATTACAGATGATGTGTTTAAGGATTTAAAGTATGAACATTAGTATGTAAAGATTAATAATAATGTTTTACAAGTTAAATCTATTAATACTGAAACTAAAACAGCTACTATAGAAGCTATAGAATCAGGAACTTATAATATTGAGTTAGGTTCTTGTACTAATGGATATGATGGTGAAGTAATGGTTGAAGTGCCAGAGTTTTGGATTAAATCTTGGGATACAGATACTAGACGAGAAGTTAGAATTACTCCAACTTATATAGATGATTCTTGGGAACATTAGCCACATATATTAGTAGCTGCATATCATGATACTGTTTTAAATACAGTACCTGAGAATATGGGATATTTAAGTTAGTTGGAAGTTAATTCTGCTATTTCAGTTGCTAATGTACACGATTATTGTAGAGGGGGTACTAATGATGCAACTTATGATTAGTATTTAGAAATAGATAGATTTAGATCATTATTAGGTAAACCTAGAACAGCTGTAAAGAGAGCTGATATGCGTACTTATTGCCGAAAAGCTGGCAAAGAGATTCTTAGCTATTTATAGTATAAGAGAATTATGTATTGGTTGTATGTAATTGAATATGCTAATTTTAATTGTTAGGAAGAATTTAATGAGGCATTAACTGAAGAAGGGTTTAAATAGGGCGGATTAGGCAACAGTCACTGTGACTCTCCTGTACATAATGTATTTGACTAGGTAGGATTTCGTTCCTCATGTATAATAAAGTAATATGAAATATATATCTAAAGACAATCTAGCTTTATATGATAATCTTATTAAAGATTATATCACAGATAAAGCTACAAATTTACAAGAAATGTTAGCTTATGGAGTATAGTGGTCAGAAGATTCAGCAGATCCACATCTTACTCGTATAGGCAATATGTCTATGCATAAAACACTGCCGAAAAAAACGGAACTTGATAAATATAAAGATAAGTTAATAAAAGAGATTATAGAATATGATAAATCAGATAACGTTAATACATTTTATTATAAAGGTGAACAAGCTTGGTTAGATAAGACTACAAGAATGGGATTAGTAAATTCTACTACTTTGCTTAAAGATAGTGGTGAAGAAACTGCACCGCTATGGATTAATAATAAGTTATTTACTTTACCTTGTGATAATATACTTGATTTATTAAATAAACTAGAGTTATACACAATTAAATGTACTAATGTTACTAATCAACACAAAGCTAATGTGTTAGCATTAACTTCTATACAAGATTACGATTATAAAACAGATTATCCTTTAAAACTTCAATTTAATTAATATGGGACGTAAAAAGCCAAACACAGGAATGTCAGGACTTTCAAAAGGTGGCAAAAGTACAGGTGGACGTAAGTGTAAGTAAATATAAACTTACAATAATCTATGTAAAATATATCACTGTTATATTAGCTATACTAGATATAATCCATACTACTTGTTCTTATTTTAATATAGATGCTTTTAGTATTACTATATTTAGTGGTTTATCTATAGGTTCACTAATACTATTATATTTAGTATCTTATGCTTTTAGTTATTGTAAGTATCATAGAATACCATTGCATTATATAGTACTAAGTAATTGTGTAGCAACTATAGATTATTATATTAGTATTCCAATATCGGATAGCGCTTTATATTGTTTCTATTTAATTATATTTGGTATATTTTCTATTTGGTATGTTATAGATTATAAGAAATCAACTTGCAGAAATCATAGATAATATAGATGCAGGTAACTCTAATTTAAGTTATGAAGATTAGTTAAAAGTATTTAAAACTATTCAAATGCTTACACAAGGTGACTAGAGAATGAGTAAAGTTATGGCTTGTGATTATTTAGGAGTTAGCCGAGCAACTTTTGATAATTATGTTAGAAACGGATTTATTCCTAAAGGTATTAAAGAAGATGGCTTTAAAGAGCTTAGTTGGAATAAATCTGATTTAGATGTATTTCTTAATTAGAAATAGCAACGTATTTAATAAATAGAGGATTTAAATAATGGTATTATTAATTGATAATACTACTATTTAAATTCTCTATTTTTATTTTTAGTAATATCCAACTTTTTACTTTTTATGATATATTATTATGTAGTTCTAGAACATAAGATGATTTTTATTTATTAACATTAAAAAGTAAAAAACAATGAGCGAAACAAAAACATTTGTAGTGCCAGATAATTTAACTGGTAACAATGACAATTTGGCTATGATGGCTATGCTAAATGGTGGCGGCGGTTTCGGAGGTAATTGGAATAACCCATTTATGTATTTAGTATGGATGTGGATGATGCGCTGGATGAATGGTAATGGTGAGTTCGGAAATTCTGATCCTAATGTACAACGTTAGTTATAGACATTACAAGAGCAGATGCAAGATAATCATAATTCAGATTTAATGATGTAGGCTATTAAAGGTAATAGTTAGGCACTTCAAGATTTATCTACCAGACTTAGTTGTGACGCTAATGCTTTGTAGGCAGCTGTTCAGAATGTATAGTCTAGTATAGCTACAGTTGGTAATCAAGTTGGATTTAGCTCTGAACGTATTATTAATGCTGTTAATCAAGGTGATTGTGGCGTTATTCAAGCTATTAAAGATTGTTGCTGCAATACACAATAGTCTATTCTTAAAATGGGTTATGATAATCAGATTTAGAATTAGAATTAGACATATCAGTTAACTAATTCTATAAATGATGTAAGTAATACATTATAGAGAGGGTTTTGTGACACTACTCATGCTACTTAGTCTTAGACTTGTGCATTATCAAATACAATTAAAGATACTGGTACAGCTAATACTAATTAGATTATTGCTAAATTGGATGCAATGCAGAACCAAGCTCTTCTAGATAAGATTGATTCTCTTAGAGAGAAAAATAGTCAGCAAGCCGTTATTATTAACAATGCCCAATAGAGCACTTTGTTTAATTAGATGATTAATGCAGCTACTGCTCCTATTAATGCTTCTCTTGCTGGCTTAACTAAAGAAATAAGTGATATTCAGTGTAAGCTTCCTTCTACTGTAACACTACCTTAGAATAATACTATTGCTGTTCCTACTTGTGTTGCTGCACAATATGGATTGTATGGTTTAAATAATGGAAATTTGTGGGCATGATGTATCCTTACTTTTATGCAAATACAAAGGGTATTCCACGATTAGAAGCAGATAGTGTTAATATTACAACTACAGAAGTAACATATAATTTTAGTCCACATAAATTTATAAATGCGAATTTTTCGGGACTAATATTAGTAAAACTACCTAAATACACAGCTCCTACAACTCCTGTTCCTATAGTATTTAATACTAATGGGAAAATATAGGCATTAACTACCTATGATGGAGCTGCTGTTACTTCTGATACACTTAATACTGCCGGAATACGCCTTACTTATTATGAGAATGGTGTTTTATAGTTAATTGGTTAATTATGGCTTTTTCTAATTTACGTAGTGGTAATCAACTTTATATATTACATAAAGACTCTGTACCTACTATAGAAATAGGTAAAGTTATTAGTATATCACAAGTATCTCCTAAGTATGGAAATATGTATAGTCCAGAAATGGTAGTAGATATATCCGCTAACGTAAATGGATAGCCTACTAACTTTTAGAAACTACCTGCATTAGGAGATATTGCCGATTTTGGTAATAACATTGTGCTTTCTTGTAATAAAGATGCTATGAGTAGTGAAGTACTTTCTATGAAATAGCGTAGTGTAGATTTAATTAATAGTGTTGAGTTACATTAGAATATTATTAAAGGTTGTGATGAAATTCTTACTTAGCTAAATCCCGAAATTAAAGAGAAATAGCGTTAGGAAGAAGAAAATAAAGCTTTAAGAGATGAACTCAATTAGTTAAAAGATATGTTTAAAGAATTTTTAAAAGTAAATACACATGGCAACAATAATTGAAATTCAAGAGAATAAATTAGATAGTTTAACTGAATGTGCAGAAAAGGCAATGCGTTACAATAGTAAACTCATGAAATGTCTAGACGAGTTACGTTATAACAAAGGTTATAATGAAAAGTATGGACGTAGATATATGGAAGAGGAACCTGATTATCATCGTTATTTTTAATGAGACAGTCTTTAGATTCTTATGATATAATGCCAACCAATATGCGGAAATATCTCCAAAATTATGGTTGGCATTTTAATAAAGCTTTATGTCATTATGCTGTATCTTTAATGAGAAAAGATAATGCTAAATTAGAACCTGTTTCTAAAGAGTTCATTGATAAGTTACTTTAGCAATATAATATAACATTAAAAAACAATGTTGGCTATGATTATATATTTGTAGCTAATATGTGTAAAGCTGATTATTATGGAAGTAGTATTAATGACGAAAAACATTTTGCTTTATATATAAAAGATACTATTGATGATGAAGATGCAGGTGATGGTACAACAATGCGTAGATGGTATGCTACTATGATAGCTAACGGACTTATGGTAGATTGGGAAGAATTTGTATGATTCATTTTAAAACTAATTTACATAAGTATAATTGGAATATAGATGTTTTTATACTATAGAAATTTAGTGATATTAAAGATATAAAAAACTATCTATATAAATATGATAATTATAAATAGATGCTAACTAGATTGTCTAAGTTTAAAAACTCAGGCTTTAGCTATTCTTACCCAAATAATAGTATACTAGTAGTAGGATTACAGGATAATTTATATGAGTTAGTAGATACCTTTAATCACGAAAAAAATCATATAGAAACCTATATAGGTAATTATTATAACATTAAATATGATTCCGAAGATTTTTCTATTTTAAGCGGAAATTTAGCAGCTACATTATTTAAAGACTTAATTGTTAATCTAAAAAGTATTTTTAGTTTTATATAATAGGAGATTTATTCTTAATTGAATATTTCTCCTATTTTTATTTGTGTGTGCATTAAGCGTAGTATATAATGATGTGTAAATACAAATAATATGGGAAAATACTTTACAATTAATGAATTAACAAAAAGTTCTACAGCTTAGAGGTTACATATTAATAATAACCCAACGTAGGAAGTAAAAGATAATCTTAATAAATTAATAGATAATGTTTTAGATCCACTTAGAGAACTTTATGGTAAACCAATTATTGTTAACAGCGGTTACAGATGTACTAAGTTAAATAAAGCTATCGGTGGTGCTAAAAATTCACAACACTTAGTAGGCTAGGCTAGTGATATTCGCACAGTTTAGAATACTAAAGAATCCAATAAAGAATTGTTTGAACTTATTAAAAATAGTAAGTTACCATTTGATTAGCTTATTAATGAGTATGACTATAATTGGGTTCATGTGAGTTATAGTCCTAGAAATCGTAGATAGGTTTTAACAATTAAATAAAAAAGATTATGAGTAATTTTGATGATGACATGTTTAATGAAGATGAGTATGCAGATGATACTCGCGACTCTACCCAGCAACAAGAGGAAGAGAATTAGGAAGATGCTCCGAAGGATTTAACTACCGAACTTTTAAAGATTAGAGGTATTGAAGATTCTTCTAAAATTAAGTTTGAAGATGAAACAGGTGCAACTATTGAGCGTGCATGGGATGATTTATCCGACAATGAGAAGTTAAATATCTTAGCTGGAGAACCTTCTCCAGAAGTAGATGAAGATTAGCAACTTGATGAAGATGAAATTCAGCTCATTAATGCTATTAGAAATAGTGGAATGAATGTACAGCAGTATGTGAATAATATTGCTCCTGTGCAAGCACCACAAGCATATAATCAAGAGAATCTTTCAGATGATGAATTATATGCTTTAAATATACTTTAGACAGTTGGTTCTGATAATATTACTGATGAAGAGCTGGAACAAGCTATTGTTCGTGCAAAAGAGAATGAGGACTTGTATAAACGCACAGTAGCAGGCTTGAGATAGCAATATCAGCAGTTACAAAAAGATGAATAGAGTAGATTGGAACAAGAACAATATGCTAAATAGCAAGAATAGTATAATGCTTTTGCCAATGTGGTAGATAATAATATTTAGAACTTTAGCAATTTCGCAGGACAAGAAATTGAACTTGATAATGATGAAAAGCAACAGTTGCGAGATTATATGTTGAACATTGATGAAAAAACAGGTTTAAGTTCTCTTGGTAAAGATCTTCAGAATCCTGAGACACTCGTGAGAGCAGCTTTTTGGATTTTGAATGAAGATAAAATTATGAATGAACTTGCTAAGTAGGCACAAGATGCATACAAACGTGGTTATAATGCAGGTAAGGTGACAAGTAAAGCTACGTTTGTAAAGAAACCCCAATCAAAGCCAGTAGAAAAGAACTTTGATGATTGGGATTAAATAATCAATAATTAATTATGTTAGTAGCAAGCATAGTAACGAATCGCTCGAACATGGGCAACACTAGGACATATGAAGATTTTAGTAAGTTTTTAGGTGATAAGCCACACCGTTTAGGTGTTGTTTCAAGGTTATACCCTGAATTAACTACTACTTTCTTAACTGAAGCATTACGTAATATCTATTATGCAGATAGTAAGCCCAATAAGTTCCAGAGCACGGATTCAACATACTTCGAATGGGAGGTTAATGTTAGTTTTGACCTCTATTACAATCAATTCTTTAAATTGCTGGAATATGCTACAGAATCAGCAGCCTAATTTAAAAAATTTAATTAAGGTTCAACGACTAAGAGAAATCAATTTTTAAACTGAATTACAATATGAAATATCAAGTATTTATTACAACTTGTTTAAAGTCACAAATTAATACCCTAAACAGAGTACTATTAGATATACATGAAGAAGATGCTGATTATTTAGGTGATGGAGTATTTGCAAGTCAAGCAAGTAGCTTTATGTATCCTAAAACACCATTTCAAGAAGCTGTTAAAAAATACGGAACTAGTAGTTTTATTAAAACAGTTTTATATGAATACAATAATTATGAAGAAGCATTTAAACAATTTAAAACATTACTTACAAATAGCTTTGTTAGATTGTCACATACTTATAATTGGAATACAAATGTTGATTATAAAACTATATATCAATTTGACAAAGAAGGTCAACTTATAAAAGAGTGGCATAGAGAAATTATTGATTTTTATGGATTACCCTATGAGAGATACATACAAGCTGCTAAATGTGGTGGTTACTTATTGAATAGCTATTGGAGTCTAACTCCTACCATTATTAATATGGGTAAACCTATGCAAATTATAAATAAATATAATTTAGATGGTAAATTAACAGAAATCTATTATTCAGTTAATAATTGTGCTGAACAATTAAAATTAGATGTTAATTTTGTTAAGAATTGCATTAAAAATCAAACTCTTATAGATAGTAAGTATTATTTATCTAATAAGCTTTATGATGTTTTTAATCCTAAACCTCGTAGACAGTATGCTAAAATATTTATATATGTATATAAAAATGGCAAATTTATTGATAAGGTTAAAGGTAAGGAATTAATGCGACTTATTAAAGAGCATTCTTGGAAAAAGATAGGGCAGGCATTTGAACTTAATAATGGATATTATGAAGAATATCAAATGACATTACAACCGAAGGTACTTATTAATTTATTTACTATTAATAATGAATATATAGAGACCTTTTATTCTGAGGATGAATTTATTAATAAATATAAAGTTAGTAAACGTGAAATGAATCAAATTCAACACGGTAATAAATATTTCAGAGATTATATTATTAAATATAATTCTTGTAAATGATATAGTCTATTAGGAAACTAACCAGATTAAGCGTATTCCTTTTGCAGTAAAACCAGTAGAAGGAGCAGGCGCAGATGGTGCAGAATTTGAAATGATTTTCCCAGAAAATTATTATCAACTGCACGAAATTTTTAAAATCGAGAAGACAGGCTAGCAGTGTATGGTTGTTTCTCCTTCTGTACGTAAAGCAGATCGCATGTTCTCTGTAATGTGTCGTCTTATTGATGATGATTATTCATCAGTACTTGACACTACAGGTTGCGAGGTAGGAGATTTAACTCACTTTATTGGTAATGCAAAGCCTGAGCTTCATGATTGTGGTAGCAATGCCTCAAATAATATTCTTAATTGCTGGAAGTTCATTATGAATATCAGCAGTTATCTTCTTTTAAGAAGGTAATTCAACGACTAGTTTAATTACGTATGTAAACTAAATAGAATAAATCCAATAAAGGATTAAGATATAGTCTAATCTTATACTAAAGTATAAGTTAATATAAATGTTTGTTAAATATTAGAGTAATATTGAACGTATGAGGAACTATATGTCAACGATTAAATATACTTGGTCGGTTATATAGTAATATATATTAAAATAAATTTCTTTAAATGCTTGAAAATCCTATAAAAAGGATAATAAGCAGCCTAAATAAACAGGTTCAACGACTATCATAGTAGATAAATTTAATAAATTTAAATAAGAAATAACTTTTATTCACATAATAACTATGTATTTAAATGGAAGAGTTAAAGATATAGTCTAATTTATACTAGTAATAGTATAATAATAAAATGCGAGTAGATGACACATATAGTTCAAAGTATGCATTGATGGAAGATACATTCATTAAGATTAGTAGGGGTGATGCCAATGGCGATAAGGTATATCGTCTTGAACCTATGAAGAAGAATCTTATTGAAAACTTCTTGTATGCACGTGAAAATATGCTTTTAATGGCAAAAGGTAACGTTGGAGTAGATGGTAAAGCAACTATCAGTGATAGAGCTACAGGTCGCCCTATAGATATATGTAGGAATAGTTAGTGATAACTATTTAAAATTTCTTTTAAATTGCTTGAAATCTTATATAAGATAATAAGCAGCTTAACTATATTTTAGACATTTATGCAATAATGTAGATTTAAGTTCAGAGACTATCCTATTTTAGGAGTACACATTAGTGGAAATAAAAGATAACTTATAAATATTAATAAGTATAATTTAAAATTATGAAATATATAGTATATTTAACTACAAATAAAATTAATAACAAAATATATATAGGAGTACATAAAACAGAAAATCCTGATATATTTGATGGATACTTAGGATGTGGTGCCTATATTAATAAACCCAGTTCATATCAAAATAATACTACACCATTTTTAAGTGCTGTTATGAAATATGGTCCAAGTAAATTTGTTAGAAAAACATTAAAAGTATTTGATAATTTACAGGATGCACTAGATTTAGAAAGATGGTTAGTAGATGAAGAATTTATTGCTCGAACTGACACTTATAATATTACTATTGGAGGAGGTATACCACCATTAGCAATAAAACCTGTGTATCAATATAACTTAGATGGTACTTTTGTAAAAAGGTGGGAATCAATTATAGATGTTACAAATTTTTATAAAATAAATAAAGATAGAGTTCGTATGGTTATAAATGACAAAAGATCCTTAGTAGGTTTTTATTGGTCAGAAATTAACTACAGTAAACTAAATCTTAAAGAATATCGTCCAAGTTCTAGAGGAAGTATTAGGCAGTATACAACCGATGGTATATTTTTAAAATCATTTAAAAACACTACAGAGGCATCAAAAGCATTAGATATACCTAGAACAAAAATAACTAATGCTATATATGGAAAATATGCAACATCTGGATATTGGTTTTTAAAAGAGGATGAAACTATAGAACAGTATTTAGATGGTTCTATAAAGAAAGAGCCAAAAATATATGTTTACGATATTACTGGTTCCTATATTAAAGAGTTTGAAAATATAAGTTCTGTTAAAAAAGAATTAAAGTATAATAAAAATGATATTAAAAGAGCTATTAAAAATAATAGTCTTTTTCAAAATATGTATTGGGCAACATTTAAATATACTAATATCTTAAAAGAAAATTCTGAAATAAGTAAACCAATAAATAAAAAAATATATCAGTATGATTTACAAGGCAATTTAATAAAAACTTGGGACTCGATAACAAGTTGTCAAAAATTATACCCATCAGCTTTGCAGGTTTGCTTAGGTAATAGAACACATTGTCATAATTTTAAATTTTCATTTGATAAGTTAATGATATAGTCCGACACCATTAGAAATAATGGATAAAACAGTTTGATATATTGGCGATGGAGTAATTCCACAGGTAGAACGTTTTGCATCTAAGTATTCTGCTAATAAAGTAACTATTAATACTTTCTAGCAGATTATTTCAACAATGGTAGAAAAGGCTGAGAAGCCTACAGACAACGTTTAATAATGTGTAGACGCTTTATGCAGTAATGCATAATGAAAAATAATTCAAATTGCTGGAAATCCTTAAAAGGTAATTAGCAGCATAGATTACTGAAAGAGTAAGATGTTCAACGACTAAATGTTTTATATTTTAATTTATGATTAATTATATTGTTTACAAAACAACAAATATGGTAAATGGTAAGATTTACATAGGAGTTCATAAAACTGATAACGTAAATAAATTTGATGGCTATTATGGATGTGGTATGTATAATGAGAATAGTCAGCCAGATATAACTACAGGATTTCCTGCAGCTTTACGTAAATATGGCAAAGAAAATTTTGTTAGAGAAACATTATTTATATATCCGTATACAGAACAAGGAGAATTAGATGCTTTTAATAAAGAAGCCGAATTAGTAAATGAAGAATTTGTAAAGCGTAAAGATACTTATAACTTACGTTTAGGTGGTAAATTTGCATCAAACGAATTTGCTAAAAAACCTATTGCTCAATATTCTATCAAAGGTAAATTTATTAAAAAATGGGATTCAATAGCAAAAGCTGAAGAAGCTCTAGGGCTAACAGCTATAGGAGCTGCCATTAATGGCATTTCTAAATACTGTGGAGACTATCAGTGGCGAGAATATACAGATGAAAATGATATAGAAGCTATAACTACTAAAGAAAAGTCTGTGTATCAATTTGATTTGCAAGGTAATTTAATTAAATCTTGGAGATCAGCTTCTGAAGCATCATTAACATTTCCTAATAGTCATGCTGCAAGAGCAGCAATACATAATGTTTGTAATAAAATAACAAGGCAAGCTTATGGATATTACTGGTCATTTAAACCAAAATTTGAATATATACCTTATGCACATGCTGTTGCTAAGTACGATGATGAAGGTAATTTTTTAGAATCATACACTACAGTCAAAGAAGCAGCAGCTGCACATGGTGTTAGTGTAACTAACATACGTGCTGCAATTTCGGGCAGACAGAAACGCTGTAGAGGGTTTAGATGGCGTTATTTTTATGGAAATAAAGACAATATAAAAGCTTTAAAATAATGATATAGTCTACTCTTATATGAAAATATAAGTTAATACTAAGGTTCACATTCCTTTGCAATGAAAAGGGCTGGTCTATTGTACAGAGAGTACTTGGCGAGTATCTTTCTAATCGTAAAGTAGATGGTGCTTACCTCTGGTCTAACCAAGGTGAGGGCAAATATGTAAAGGTTGGTAATACATTTGATGCCTATGAGTGGGGAGGTAATACAATCGTGTTTAAAGTTGATAGAACTTTGTCACGTGAGTTCCAAGACCCATATTTTATGTGCTTAGATCTTACTACTGGTAAGACTTCAGCACAACCTCCTATCCAAATGTTCTCATTGAAGGGTAAGGATTACATCTTTAATGAAGTTTTGGGTGTTGGTGGACGCACAGGAGGTGATAGTGGTGTTGTAAGTTCACCTGTTGCAGGTGGCTTAATGACAATTCATGGCTAAACTACTGCATGGTCATGTAAAATTTTCCTAATTGCTGGAAGTTCTATTACTATAATAGATAATCAGCAGCTTAAATAAATAAGTTCAACGACTAAGCAAATAGCTGTAAATTAATATAAAGCTAATTAATAAGGAAAACAAATATTTAATTTATTGTATTTAAAAATTTTACTTTATTAAGGGATTTAGATACAAATGCATTGATTAATAATATTTGAAGATATAGTCTACTTTTAGGTACGTTATTTATCTATAATGTTTATAAAAAAGATAAATACAGCGGGACCGATGCAGGCGTTGGTGTGTTTAACCCCTATCGTTCATTTATCCTTAAAGTTAAGGAATATTAATAAGATAATAAACTAAGAGTAGGGATTAATTTCCCTACTCATTTTTTAAATTGATTTATGAATTATGGCTAAGAAAACTAAAGATATTCAAAATGGCGATGTTAAAAGCAACATTGTCGTACTAAGAAGTGTCTATGGTAAAGTAGGATAGAAATATTTTATTCAACCATAGCGTGACCCTAAAACAGGTAGATTTCCCGCTTGTGTTAAGCGTGTTAATTCATAGGGTGATATTATATTAACTCCAGAAGAGCTAGATAAAGAAGCAAAAGGTGAAGCAGCTTATATAAAAGAAGATAAAGTATTTGTTATTACTGATGGTGCTACATATAATCTTGACGATGTATATCAAGCAGCAGAATGGGAAGCTATTAAACATTGTGATTTGATTGCTCCTGATAGGTTTGCAAAGAATGAAAATGGTGATTATCTTATAGATGGTACTATTGATCCACGTTCTGAAAAACCTCGTTATGGTACTGCAGAATTATATGTAGAACGTCCAGGCTTTGAATCACAAAAACGTATGACTCATAAGAAGCTTGTATTACAGGCACAGACATATATTACGAATGATGAGCGTGGTTATGATGGTCGATTACTTGTAGCTCGTGTACTTGGACGTAATATGTCAAATCAACCTAATTCAGATGTTGAAGAGTACTTATTCTCTGTGGCTGATAAAACTCCAGAAAAGATTATTAGCTGTTATACAGGTGGTGATATGAACCTTCGTATGCTATTTATCAATGCTAAAGAAAATAGAGTCATTACTAAAAAGAATGGTCTTTATATGTATGGAGAAGATGTAATTCTTGGTGCTAATGACAATGCTGTTATTGCGTGGATGAAAGAGCCTAAGAATAGCAAAGTACTAGCCTAGCTTCGTAAAGATGCTTTCCCTGAGATGTTCGGGGAATAAAACATTAAAAACTAAAACGCTTAATGACCGCAAGAGGTATATATGAAGCAATACTAATTGAATTGAGTAAAGTAAATGCACCTGCTTTAAAATTGCATGAGTTTAATTATTTATGTAATAAAGCAGTTAACTAGTTTATAAATGAAGTGTACAATGTATATGATATAAACTAGCAAACTACTGATGATCTTAGGGTATTAAAATCTACTGCTTATCTAAAACCTGAAAAAGTAGAAATTGATTATCCTCGTTATAATGATAAAATAAGAAACAATGCAGTATCTATAACAGATAGCTATAGCGGTATTCCTACTTTTGACGAGTTAGGCGGTAAGAATAATATTTATAGAACAAAGTTAAAGACACCAGGGGCTACTTATTAGATATTTATGCCACAAGACTATTTACATTTACTTAATTGTGTGTGTATTTATTACATTAATTAGCAAAACAAATGCTATGATGTTGGTGATATTATACAAGTACCTGCAAAACGATTAACTGCCGATTCTTGGTCATCTGTACTTACAGATATTTATAATAGACCAACACCTTTAAATCCATATTACTATATACATAATGTAAATACACAAATTGAACTACCTACGAATCCTTTAACCTCTAAAAAACCTGGTACGGATATGGCAGGTGAATATAATGGTATAGAACCCCTTGTTACAGATGAAGGTAGACTAAAAAGTTCTAATTTTAACCGCACTGTTAAGCTAAAATTAGGTGATGGCTCTATGCAAAATGTATCAGTAGTAGAAAAACCAATAGCTCTTCGTGTATCTAATCCAACTAATGTGCGTTGTGAAATTAGATATGGATAGGATGATACTGTTTATAAGTTAATAGAAGTATAGGTAGAGTATTTAAAGAGTCCTCAATTCATACGTCTGACTTAGGAGCAAATAGACCTAACAGTAGACACATCTTAGATTATGGAGTTTCCAGATTATATATGTTAGGAGATAATAAATAAGTTGGTAATGTTGCTAATGGAGCGTGCTCAAGATCCTCGATTAGCTAATAATATCTAGATTAATAGGACTATTGCTCGACCAACTGAACAGTAGTCACAAACAACTAATTAGGCATAATAATTTATGAAAACAGGTTTAAATTTTGTAACCACTACTATTATCAATAGTAATCTTGATCCCGATTCAGGTAAGAAACTTTTTAAAGTAGTAACAGGTGATAAGATCGATGGAAAGACTGTAGATTATATTCACATTCTCCGTGATTTTATCTTTACTAAAGATGGTATTAAGAAAGTATACAAGGCAGAAGGCTATGATGCTGAGTATGCAACTGCAGAGATTGACTTTACTACACTTGCAACTACGTTGAAGCCAACAAAAGGAGTTAACTATTGTCGTCTTGATATGTATCTTAAGGTAGAAGGTGCTGAGCCTTATATCTATTCTACTCCTTGGGTACAGAAAGGTAAACCATTCTGGTGTGAGTTTATTGTAAAAGCAGCTGACACAGCTACTGATATTGTAAAACGTTTGGAGTAGACAATTAACTCTAACCATATTTTCCAAATTGATAAGGATTAGGTTTCTGTAAAAGCTACAGGTGCTAAACTTACATTTACAAGCAATGCTGATTTCTTACGTTTTAGTAAGATTGAAATTCATACATTTGCTGAAGCTGACGAGTATTCAGAAGTTGTAGCTGAAATTGATGATACAAATATTAGTATTAAAAAGCGTGGTAAGATGCCATTTGGTACTTATTCACAAATTATTAAGGATTTGCGCCTGCCAACTACAGAGAATACACGTTGGTTACATCTTCGTTAGGCAGAAACACCTATTGTAGGTGCTATCTATGACTAGTATATTATTGAGTATTGTGCTCCTGCAAACAATCGCCCACTTGGTGCTGTAGGTTGTGAAGTAGACTCATATACTACACACATATTCTGGGTAAAGCACGATATTGCTGCCGAGTTTGATGCTCTCTTTAAGGCTGAAGGTGGTATTAATGTAGAAGTATCTACAGTACAAGATAATGATACTACTACTGATGCTGTTCCTACAGCCGCTGGTAGAGCTGGTATTGATGAATTAGGAGCAAAGACTAAGTAATGCAGTCCCTTTTTGAATGGGCATTAGCTATAATAAGTAGTGGCGGACTTGGTGCTGCCATTACTTATATTTTTACTTTCAAAGCTAAATAGCAACAAGCCCTAGCAGAAGCAGAATCTACAGAGATTGATGTTGAGCATAAAAAGGAAGACTTAAAACAAGATTAGTACGATTTTTTATAGAAAACATGTGACAGGTATATTAAGGATTATCACACATTAGAGAATGATTTTAGAAAATAGTTATAGATATTAAGAGATGAAATGGATAAAATTGCATTTGAAAAATCTAAAGCTATTTCTGATAAATGCACAGAGATTGCAGAATTAAAATCAAAAGTAATATATTTAAAAGGAATCCGTTGTTATAATTTCACATGTTAGCATCGAATAAAACAAAGTCCAGAGGATGTACATAGAGAAGTTAACTAGTCAAATAATTAATGATGTACTAAGTGGATTAGGAGGTTATCATTCTAACTTATCTATTAATAGAGACCAAGTAGCTGATGAAATTGTAGCTCTTAGACTATCTTTATTAAAAGATTATTATTTAAAAGGTATTTATCCTATATAGGACTTACTAATGGCAATTAATTGTATTGAAGTAGATTGCGGTTCATTAGAACGTTGCAGTTGTACCGAAAATACTAAAAATGTAAAACACTTTCAAATACCATAGATAGTTACGTAGTATGGCAAATAGGCTATATAGTATTTAGGTTCTATTGATAGACGTAATAAATTTAGAATAGTAACTTCATTAACTGAACTACAAAATATTAAATATAAACGCAGGCAATCTAACAAACCCATAGTATGGATTGATACTACTCCTAATGATAACGGTATGTTAGATTGCTTTCTTTTTAATGCTCCATTTGTTAAATAGATTTCTATTGTAGCAGTTTTTAAAGACCCAAGATAGTTATAGTAGTATAATTGTTGCAGTGAATTAACTGATGATAATGTAAGTTTTATTGATTAGCAAATTAAAGATAAACTTACTAAGGAAAAAATATATTACTATAGATAGCTTAAAGCTCCAATTTTACCAAATAATCAACAATATACATAATGGATTTTCATGTAGCAATTAGTTAGGCTTAGACATTATATGATGTAGAAGGCGATTAGGAAGATTTAGAAGAAATTGGTTTAATTGCTTATAAAAAAATAGGAAATAAAAACACTATATTAAAAAGAACAACTTTACCAATAATTAAAGGTATTGTTACATTACCATGTGATGTTTCTATTATTGAAGCCGTAACATATTGTGGTGAAGATTTTAATTATACAAGTAATTTAACCTATGATGGTTCATCAGAAACAGAAGAATTTATAGAAAGTCAAAAAGCCTTCACTGATTCTTTCTATATAAGTGGTAAGTTTGTTAAGTATCGTAGAGTTAAAAACAAATTATATATAAACCATCCATGTGGTTATATAAATATTTTATATCATACAGAATTAGATGATGATTTGCCTGATATTACCGAAAGTGAAGCAGACGCTATAGCTTTATATTTAGCATATACACTAAAATATAAAGAAGCAATTAAAACACATAATTAGGTTATAATGGCAGAAGCATAGGATTTATGTAAACAATGGAAAGTAGCCTGTGATTAGGCAAGAGTTCCAGAATATATAAGTCAAAATGAAATGGATTAGATATTAAATGCTAAAACTACATGGGATAGAAAACAATATAATAAATCATTTAAACCAATTAGATAACAAAGGGAGGCAATTTGCTTCCCTTTTTTCATTTATACATATATAATGTTTTATGAGTAACTATGCAAATGGATATGCTTTAAATGCTCAAGATTTATTTGAAAATTTTAAATCTAGAAGTGTTACTTTTTCTAAAGATGGAACTTATGTCTAGCATAAAAAGAAAAAAGCAGCATCCATATTTTTAACTTGTGTTAGATTAGTAATACAAGATATTATAGATAATAATGTGTAGTTTAAACTACCACCTGTTGGTAATGGTACTTCATATATACAAATGGCAAGAATATCAGGTGACTAGTTTAAACGTGCATTTAGAGCAGGTAAATGGCGTGATATAGATTTTTTAACTTCAGATTTTACTGGTTATTAGATTAGATATTATATGGAGCATAAAAATAAACCTGCAAGAGAAAAAAATATTTATTTGTATAATAAACATAAAAATTAGATTACAGAAAAAACAAATCAAGCATTTACATATTGAAATAGAAAACAATATCTGATTATGCAGAAGAAGTAGCTAAATACCATCCTAATGTGCCTTTAGGTGAAATTAAAAAGGTACTAAGACATGGTTGGAGAATGTTTTATATGGCTAATAGTTTTGGAGCTGATGTTGGTTTAAAACAACATGATTTTAATATATTTTGTGGACGCCTTTTTAAAGAAAGTGATGAATTCTTTGATTATTATAGAACAAAGTTAGCTCGTAAGATACGATTTATGTATAGGTAGTATAAAATAGAATGGGATGGTTACTATTATTTTGCATTACACAAAAAACAATATGAAGAATATTTAGCATAGGTTAATAAGCGTGGTCGCAAACGTAAATATTTTGAATTTAATAACATTATGCTATATAAAATAAAAGATGAATTATATGTGAGTTAGTTAGGAGAAATAGCAATTTTTAGAATGCCTATAACTATAGTACGTGGTGAAAAATGGTTTTTGCCATATATAAAAACAGATAAGGCGGAATTTATATGCGTGCGCCCTACTCTAACATTTAAAGATGTTTCAACTTTAGAACATAAATATGATTTTATAAAATGCAGGTCGCAAAAAACACATTTACAGATGGATTAGTAATGGATTTATCTCCTGAAATTACTCCTAATAATTGCCTAACTAATGCTTTAAATGCAACCTATGTTACTATGAATGGTAACGAATTGCAATTATAGAATGATATGGGCAATGCTAAGTTTGGTGCTTATCTACCACAAGGATATGTACCCTTAGGAACAACATAGCTAGGTGGCATTATTTATGTAATTAGTTATAATCCTACTAATGGTAAAACACAAATAGGTTCATTTCCTTCACCTCAAAATACATATGATGCTTCAACTGATTTAGAAGAACAAGGTCCAGAATTAAATTATTTTTAGAATAAGTTACAGTATAAACAAGTATATAATGAATATATACTATAGCCAGGTGATAAGTTTGTATTTTAGTTTCCTATTAAAGACTCAACACTACTTCCATATTTATATGATATTACTTTATTTAAGTAGAAATTAAATAATAAAGAATTAGAAGCATGTGTTAATAGTTTTATTAAATTTAATATAGGCACAGTATCTTAGGATGGAAAGTTAATATATTTAACTGATTTACGTAATAACTATATTGTAAATGAAAATATTGTAGAGCAAGACTATAATATATATAACTCTACTATATCTGGTAATTTAGCTTTAGTATTAACTAAAGTATTTTGTAGTAGTCCAACTTTATAGGTTTTAGCTACAGCAACAGATAATGATAAGTAGTTTAAATTATAGTACATTTATACATTTTTAAGTTCTGATAAATTTGTCCCTAGTAAAGTAATTCATTATATTAATACTAAGAAAACAGATATTTAGTATGATGATACAGGAACTATTATTATGTCCGAAACAGAACCACTAATTAAATGGTATAGAAATAGTGAACGTAATATGTATAAAGTTTCTTATAGTAATATTTTTAATAAAGCTGACTTTGAAAATAGCTAGTTAAACTTAAAAGTAGCTGCATATAAAACAATAGATGGTAAGGATTACAGTCTAGCATCTGAATTATCTTAGTATATAGATTTGAATTAGTTAGGCACAGGCAATGTACAACTTGTACAATATCAATATAATATAGAAGCATCAGGTGTAACTGTTAACTTTTCAAGCCAAGCTTATTTACAAATAGGAGAGTCTTTAGAAAATATTGTAGTTAATATATATTAGTCAGGTAATATTACACCTATATTTACTTCTGAAACATTTACAACTTTAGATTCTTATACATTTAATATACCTTATAAAGATGAATTTAAAGCTAATAATTTATATATTGCCGACTTTGTTTACACTATACAATCAGATGAATCTGATACACCACGAGAAGAACATATTACTCGTTGGTTAATTACAGAAGATGGTATATTCAATGATAATATGCAAGATTATCATGGTAGCGTAAATATACCTTATTGGAAAAAATCAATTACAACTACTTTAAACTTAAATGATGATACTATAACAGGTGATTATGATGATTTAATTGGATTATCTTAGGAAATACTTGTTAAAACAACAGAAACACATACATTTAATAATGCAAAACTTATTACAAAGATTGAGCTAGATAGTAATGTTGCTCATTTAAAATGTAAAGAAGTAAAGACTAATCAATCTATGCAATGGGGTGATGGATTAAAAGATACTGGTACTGAGTTAAATGAAGAGTTAGAATATAAAGATTTAACTATTACTAATGAACAAACTGTTAAATTTAGCTTTGATTATAGTATAGAAGGAGATCGCACAACAAAGGTTGAGGCTGGTAATAAAAATATTTTAAATACTTTAAGAGGTTTTTATCCTGATTTATATGTAGGGCATGGTTACATATCGGACCCTGTTAATATATATTCTTTACAAAATCAGTCTTTGTTAAATAAATTAGCACAACAAAAATAGGCTATTGCAGAAATTCATATATATAAGGATGCAGTGGCACCTGAATCAGGACGTTTAGTAGGACCAACAGGCATAACGTATAATGCTTTACACGGCTTTATAAGTACTTTGTATACAATGCCATTAGATGCAACTATTATTACATTAGATTGGGTAGGAGAAGATTATATTAGTCTTTATAG
>ULSQ01006608.1_pt1 | contig 62793 bp, 45 predicted proteins | sample 1956821 | NCBI WGS metagenome assembly ULSQ01 (sample SAMEA4835712, study PRJEB28245) | human gut metagenome | biome: gut microbiome; material: fecal sample | place: Denmark | collected 2008 | reverse complement strand
CCCGCCGCTGATGATTTCATCAACACCCTGCGCCAGCATAATTTGCGCAATGCCGCTGCCTGCCGCCACGCTTACAAGGCCGGTGCCTTCTTTTTTGGGTGCCGGCTGCTGCACTGCCGCCGCGCTGAATACGCGGTGTTCGTGCTGCTCTGCCATGTTGTCAATTTTAATATCGTGAAGCGTGCCCCATTCAAGTGCCTGCTGCAAAACAGCGCCTGGGTTGGCAGTATGGATATGTACTTTTACCACATCATCCATTGCCGCTACAATAAGTGAATTGCCTAACGGCGATAACGCCGTGCGCACGGTTTTATCATCCACTGCCGTATTTTTTACAATAAATTCCGTGCAGTACGGATTTGTTAAGTCAACTTCTTCTGCCGGCAGGGCGGCAATTTTATTAACGGGTATGTGCTGCTCATTTTCCTCCGGCAAGTTTTTGCCCAGAAGGCCGTTTAAGCAGCCCTGCAAAAATACAATCAGGCCCTGGCCGCCGGCATCAACCACACCGGCTGCTTTTAAAGCGGGCAAAAGCTCCGGCGTACGTGCCAGTTCTTTTTTGCCGCCGGCAATGGCTTCGGTTAAAATTTCGGTAAAGTCCTCGCCGCGGCGCACTGCGTGGTAAGCCTCTTTGGCTATGCCGCGCGCCACCGTTAAAATGGTGCCTTCCACAGGTTTGGCAACGCTGCGGTAGGCATATAAAATGCCAAACTGAAAGGCCTTGCCAAGCTCATTGCCTGTAACACGCACTTTGCCCGCCAGCCCGCGCCCAATGCCGCGCAAAAGCTGCGAAAGTATTACGCCGCTGTTGCCGCGCGCGCCCATAATGGCACTTTTGGCAGCCGCTGCGCCAACCTCCGCCGCAGAATCCGTATCAAGCGGCAAAAGCGCACGGTGCACAACTTCCATGGTGCGCATCATATTCGTCCCGGTATCGCCGTCTGGCACCGGGAACACATTTAATTCGTCAATCTGCCGGTAACCGGCGGCAAAAGCCGCATAAGCGCCCAACAGCATATTTTTTATATCGTGGCCGTTAATTACAGCCGTCTGTGTTAAGTTCATCTTCACTCCTTGATTATGGCAGATAGCCCTGCCTTTTTATTTTCCGGCCGCGCCGGATTTATTCTTTGGTACGTACAAAAAGCCCAATGCAGCCGGGTCCCAAATGGGTGGCCAAAACAGCGCCGATGCCCGTCATCAGTACCGGCACACCGGGATAACGCTTAGTCATTTCTCCGTAAAGATATTCGGCATCTTTTTCCGCGCCTTCATGGGCAATGCAGATTCTTTCAAGCTCTCCGTGCGAAGAAGCGATTTCGAGCATTGTGTTAAGCACCTTGCTGCGGGTACGGCATTTAGTCGCTACAACAAGCTTGCCTTCCTTATCCAAAGTTATTACCGGGCGTATGCCCAAAAGGCTTCCGAGCAGCGCGCCAACAGCACCTATGCGCCCGCCCTTCTGCAAATATTCCAGCGTATTTACCGAAAAACAGGTTTCCGTGCGTGCAATGGCGCCGTTAATAAACGCTTCCAGTTCATCCATACCGGCGCCTTCATCGGCCTTTTTCAAAATATCAAGCGCCAGTGCGCTGATGGGCGTTGCCGCCGTAAGGCTGTCGAAAATGCGGATATCGGCACCGGGAATTTCCTGCATTACCTGCCGCGCTGCCATGCAGGCGGTATGGTAAGTTCCGCTTAAAACGCTGTCTACAAAAATACCTATAACTTTCTTTCCTTCTTCGGCAAGGCTCGTAAATAAATCCAAAAACTCGCCCACAGGCGGCTGCGAAGTTTTCGGCAGTTCTCCGCTTTCCTTCACCATTTTAAACATTTCTTCCGGCGTTTTTTCGCCGTCGCGCCACTCAACCGCTTTATGGCGGAAAATAAGCTGCAAAATATGGCAGCGTGCGTCATGCGCCAGCGGCGTTTCCGCGGCGGAAGCAATGCTGTCCAAAACTATATGGATGTCATTATTCAAAGTGCCATCCTCCTGTCTATATAATAATTCCGTTAAGATAAAGCTGACTCTATCATTTAATTTTACCATATAGACATATTTTTTTCCACCTGCAAAATAAAAAGGCCCCTGCCCAAAAGCAGGAGCCCGAATATCAGCCGTTAATTAAAAGTCGTTTTCCATGAATGCTTTGTCAACGCGTTTCATTTCGCGGGTTACGCAGCGGCCAAATTCTTCGCTTACCCAATCCCAGCGGCTGGTAAGGGTTTCGTCGATTTCTTTGTCCTCATAAATGCGGTGTTCATAGAACTTGCCGTTTACTGCGCTGTAAGCATAGGTTTTACCGGTGATGTCAAGTTTCAGAATGCGTTCTGCGCTCGGGAATACCGGGTTGTCTTCGCAGGTATCAAGAACCATGCCGACAACAAGGTCTGCACCGGATGCTTTGGCAATGCGTACCATAGCGTCTTTGGAAGCGCCGTCTTTACCAATGTTTTCAGCTGCAATAGCATCGTTGGTAGCGTCATTTTCAAGCAGTTCGTATTCAGGATAATCGAACAGCTGAATAGCGCCGCTGATATAAATCTGGCCTGCGGTTTCGGAACCGGAGTTGTTAACCAAAGGAAGTACTACAACTTTAGCGGCTTCGGCTTTGCCCATAGCGGGAACAGCAAAACATACAGCCATCAGGGCTACCATTAACAGATTAAATAATTTTTTCATTCTCTTACCTCCCAAGATAAAATGCCTATGAAATAATTTTAACACAATTCAGATTAAAAAAACAGTATGCAGTAAAAAATAATCGCATAAAAAGGCACAGCCCGTGCGTATTACAGGCTGCGCCACAAAATTTTTACATTTAATTATGCGTTTGCGGTTTCGTTTTTGCTTCCTGCTTTGCTGCCGCACAAGGTTTTAAGCCCGTTGGTGGCAATTAAAAGTGCCAGAATAATAAGGGCAATGGCAACAACAAGCTGCAAACCGTCGGTAAGCATGCCAAACGGTGCGCCGGTAACGAGTTTATTGACAATGCCATAAATGCTCATGGCAAGCGCGCTCATGGTTGCGGCAAACATAAAGCCCATCGGCACATAAAGCATCCAGCCCTGGCGGCCGGTAACTTTAAGGAATACCGAAAGCGAAATGAATACCAGCGCTGCGCACAGCTGGTTGGCTGCTCCGAACAGCGGCCATACGTTCATGTAGCCGCCCAGGCAAAGCAGATAACCGAAGAACAGGGTAATAACGGTTGCAAAATATTTGTTGGTTAAAACTTTCTGCAGGCCGCTCATTTCTTCCGGTTTGCCGGAGGTGAAAAGTTCCTGGAAGCACATACGGCCGATACGCCCAACGGAATCGAGCGTGGTAAGCGCAAGTGCGGATACGCACATGGTAATTACGCAGGTGGCAACGTGCGCCGAAAGGCCGAACATGCCCATAAAGCCGCCGACGGCACCGGCGAAAATCTGGAACGGCGTGCCTTTGGGCATTACGCCGCCGGTTGCCGCAGCGCCTACAACAATCAGCGAAACAACTGCAAGGATGGATTCAATAAGCATTGAACCGTAACCGATAAAGAGCATGTCTTTTTCGTTGGAAACGGTTTTGGAAGAAGTGCCGGAAGATACCAGGCTGTGGAAGCCCGACACAGCGCCGCAGGCGATGGTGATGAAAAGTATCGGGAACAGCGGCTGACCGTTTACAACAAAGCCGTTAAACGCCGACAGTTCGATAGACGGATTGGTAAAAATAACGCCGATAACGCCGCTGGCAATCATGCCTAAAAGCAAAAATACGCTTAAATAATCGCGCGGCTCCATTAAAAGCCACATCGGCATTACTGCCGCCATAAACATATAAGCAAAAACTACATAAAGCCAAGTTGTTTTATCGTAATACAGCGGGTATTCAATGCCTGCCCACAGCATGGCAATCATCAACACAATGGCAACTGCCAGTTTCGGGCCTTCTGCCAGAGGGCATTTCTTTAAAAAGTAGCCGAAGGCAATGGCAACAACAATGTACAGCATCGAAATGGAAGCCGCAGCGGCATTAGGGGTTGCAAGGCCGCCGTCTGCTTTAAAGCCGTTAAAGGTGCTGGCAACAATATCCGCAAAAGCAGCGGTTACAAGCAGGGTAAACAGCCACGAGAACAAAAGGAACATTTTTTTGCCGGTTTTGCCGATGTACTGTTCAATAAGCATACCCATGGATTTGCCTTCGTTTTTAACGGAAGCGTACAGCGCGGTGAAATCCTGCACGGCACCAAAGAAGATGCCGCCAATCATCAGCCACAGCATTACCGGCGCCCAGCCGAACATAGCGGCAATAATCGGGCCGGTTACAGGGCCTGCGCCCGTAATGGACGAAAACTGATGCGCAAAAACCGTAAATTTGGAGGAGGGAACGTAATCGTTGCCGTCCTCATGCACATAAGCCGGTGTTCTTGCATTGGGATCTACGCCCCACAGTCTTACAAGCCAGCGGCCATAGATAAAATAGCCGCATGCACACACGACTAATGCGATACCTAACAACATTAATCCTGTCATGATACTTACCTCTTTCCCTTAAAATAAAATAATAATATTGCTTGAAATTTATCACCAAAATTCTTTTCTGTCAACAAAAACCGTAAATTTTTGTGAACTTTTGCAAATTAATCTTCAAAATGTAAAGAATATAATAAAAGCCGTGAACTTAATCCGTGTTTGTACACTTATTTAAAACAGTAAAAAACGCCGGGGTTGAACGGCGTTTTTTAGTACTTTTTATTTTTCAGGCTTTCCAAAACCATCACTGCCAGATAAGCTGCATAAGTTTTTTGTATTCGCTGCTTAAATGGCGGATGATAACATCAAACATAGTGTAAATCAAATCGCCGTCCGCTGCGCTGCCGGGCAGCAAAACGCAGCAGTCCAAAACAAGTGAGCCGTTATCGTCAAAATAATATTTAAACGATTTAAACCCTTTGTTAAGACGGTTAAGTTCCTTTAAAAGCCCTGCTTCGTTGGCATCGTTTAAAACACGCGGCGCAACAAGCACACGCACCATGCCGTAAATACTGCTGTCTAAAATTACAATTGTCGGCAGCTGCTGCCCGTTAATTTCAATATTAGAACGGAAAACAACGCTGTTTAAATTATCACCGGCAATTTCGTCAACAGTAAAACAGGTAATTTTTTTGTCATCAAGATACTTTTTAAAAGATTCCGCTTTTTTATTCATACCTGACCTCCAAAATTATTTGTAATACCCGGAGGCATACAGCCCCCGGATATTAATTTTTGTTAAGCTTCTACAGCAACTTCATCAGCACCGGCGTTTGTTTCGGTAAATTCCTGATAATCAATCAGGCCGTAGCAGTTATGCAGCGATAAACCGTAGCCGTATGCCTGTTTCCAGTCCTCGTCAAGGTAACGCCCATGCTGCCAGCGCAGATGGTTTTCTGCCGTGAAGCGCTGATCGTAAACATAATCGTATTCATCCAGAGTCAGCAGGATGCCATTGCTTTCCTGAATATGGTCATCGGTAAAGCGCAGGTACATCCAGTCACCCGTGCCATTCAGCCACATATCAAGGCTGCTTTCCGGACGGTTCTCTTCGGTGTTAATCCAGTAAACGCTGTCGCTGCCATCACGCAGAGGCGGTTTGCCGTAAATTGCTGCAGTCATTTCATCATTGCTGAAGTGCGCGTTATCTTCAACATACAGTTTGTCAAACCACAGCTGACCTTCACTGATATGGATATCGGAGTTATTTACCCACAGGCGGTCAAAGCGGATTCCGCTGTCGCTGTTAGTTTTAATATCGCCGATAGTAAAGTTATCAATCGGTTTATCTGCTTCTGCGTTGTCAGGCGTAATAACCAGCATACCGTCTGCATCCGGACGCTGCGAAATCTGGTCAAGAGTCATATCGCTGCCTGTAAGCACAATCTGCGTACCTGCTACGATATTCTCAACATACATGTCCTTGCCTTCCGTGCGCAGCTGCATGGCTACAAGTTCACCGTTAATTTCATGCAATGTCAGGCTGCCGTCAGCGATGTCAATCCTTGCTGCGTTGGTAGCATACAGGTCGTACAAATCAACGTCGCCCGCACCGCCGGTAGTGATGATAATGTTGCCCGCAGTTTCGCTGCCTTCAGGCCCGATAGCTGTGAGTTTATTATCCTTATTATCCGCATCTTTAATGCTGCCGCCGTTAGTAATATCAATTGTGATATTGCCGTTTACAGCATTTTCACTGCCTGCGTTTACATCGCCTCCGAAAGTAATATTGCCAGTGTTAACATTAAGGTCAACATTTTCATTCGCCGTCAAATCTGCACCAGTAGTAATATTGCCGGTGTTAGTGGTGAGTTGAATATTCTTATCAGCAGTAAGGCTGCTGCCGGTTGAAATGCTGCCGTCATTAGTGGTAAAGGTAATATCCGTGCCGCTTACAGAAGCGCTGCTGCCGGTGCTAATATCACCTTCGCCGGTTACAGTTGCCTCAACATCGCCGCTGGCATCTACGCTGCCGTTCAGGTTAATATTGCCATCGCCGGTTACAGTGGTTTCTACATTGCCGTTGCTTGCCGTAGTAGTACCGGTAACCTTAATATTGCCATAGTTGGCAGTTACTATTACTTCTTCGCCGGAAGCAATTTCGCCATCAACAGTTACGTTGCCGTTTGCATCGGTGCTGATGCCATCATTAGTGCCTGCATTGATATTGGTGCTGCCTGTTACAGATTGAACTTTGCCGTTAACCGTTACATCGCCCTTATTGCTATTTACAGTTACATCATGCTGACCGGTTACGTTGCCGCCAAGTTCAACAATACCATCTTTAGTATCAACAGTTACATCATTGCCTGCGCTAATAGAACCAATAGTTGTAATTGCACCACTGCCGCTGGTTACGTTAACGTCGTTATTCGTTGCAGTTACGTTGCCGTTAACCTTTACATTACCTGCACCACTGTTAATATCAACGTCAGTATAACCGGTTACTTCACCGCCGGTAGTTACATCGCCGCTTTCGGTATTAACATCAACGCTGCCGGTTGCTGCGTTAACTTTGCCTTCAAGGTTGATATAGCCGTTTGTGATATCAACATTAACATTATTATTTGCCGTAACATCGCCGGTTGTATGGATATAGCCTTCGTTTGCAATTACATCAACATTGCCAGCCTGAGCATTTACAATACCGCCCAGTTCGATGTTACCGGTAGTGCCTGCATTTACTTTTACATTAGTGCCGCCGGTTACTGCGCCAGTAGTTGTAATATTACCGCTGCCGGTAGTTACGTTAACATCGTTAACCGTTGCCGTTATATTGCCGTTAACCGTTACATTACCCTTATTGCTATTTACAGCTACATCATGCTGACCGGTTACGTTGCCGCCAAGTTCAACAATACCATCTTTAGTATCAACAGTTACATCATTGCCTGCGCTAATAGAACCAATAGTTGTAATTGCACCGCTGCCGGTGGTAATGTTTACATCATTATCTGTTGCAGTTACGCTGCCGCCGATATTAATAGCACCATTACCGCTGTTAATGCTTACGTCAGTTTTGCCGGTTACTTCGCCTTTAGTAGTTACATCGCCGGATTCCGTATTAACATTTACATTGCCTGCTTCAGCCGTTACGCTGCCGCCAATTTCAATAGCGCCTTTCGTAGTGTTAACATTTACGTTATCCTGCGCATTTAAAGCGCCATTGTTGGTAATTTTACCGTCGGCATCCATAACAATGTTTGCCGCACTGTTAACGGTTGTATCGGCAGTAATGCTGCCTTCGCTGGTAAAGGTTACGTTGCCTGCATTGTTGCCGGAAGTTGTTAAGCTGCCGCCGCTGATATTAAGACCGCTGGTTCCGGTGCTTGTTACATCAACCGTGCCGCCGTTTACAGTTAAACCAACCGTTTCTCCGCCTACAACTTTGCCAAACTCAACTTTAACGGTATTTTCAGTATTATGTGCCGTACTTACAATGTTCACACTGCCATTAAGGCTGTTATTATCACCAAGCCCATTTACAACGAAACTGTTAACTTTGTTTTCCTTACTGCCAAGCAAAATGTTTTCCGTTGCCGAAGCATCAACAGCATTTGCTGTAATATTACTATCAGCCTTCTGAGTAACGCTGCCGTCTTCTGCACTTATGGAAGCATTACCATTAACCTCAATACTGCCTTCAACTGCAGCTTCGTCTTCAGAAGCATCTTTACCAATGCTTACATTGCCGGCACTTGTTACATCAAGATTTGCACCTTCAATAGTGCCAAGTATAAGTTCACCAGCAGAACCAGTGCCGCTTACACCTTCAAGTATAATATTGCCGGTCGCATCGGCATTTACAACAACGCCGTTATCCAAAATGCGAAGTGCGTTATCTTTAGCGCCGATATTTTGGGCTTCAAGGCTTATAGTACCATTATCGCTGCGAATATAGTTTACAGCACCGCCGGACTGCATATCTGTACTCATCAAAATATCCTTAGCAGACTTCAAAACAATATCCTGGCCTGCACCAACGGAATCAAGTACAAGGTTATTAGTTCCAAGCTGGTTAATGTAAATACCGCCGCTGGCCTGTGCCTGCATTGAGCCGCTGAGATTGGTCGTCATCATAACATCAGCTGTGCCGATAGAACCTTGCCCTGCCTGAATGAGCAAATCCTTACCCGTAATGGCTGCACGCTCGCCTGCGCTAAGGTTATAAATGCCATCCTGCCCCTGCAGACGGATATTGCCATCAGTACCTGCGTTAATATTACCTATATTAAGCACATTTTCGGCTTCGCCATCAGTACGCCCGGAGAGATAAACATTGCCGTCTGTTACAACATCTACCTTGCCCGTGCTTTGAATACCGATCGGCAGTTTTTCATTAATGGTAATGATTCCTGTTTTATTATTCCAGTTAACAGTGGAAGCATCAGCACTGGCAAGAAGTTTAAGATTCTCGATTTCATCGCCTATACCTTCAATTTTTAATTCGGTAATTTTTTCGCTGTTCAAACCTGCGCTGCCGCCGTTAACATTAATTGTAATATTATTGCCTTTAATGTTCGGGTCTTTAACAACATTATCAGTTGAACCGCTGCCCGGGTTGGTAATTGTATCAGAAATCGCATACAACAACTTGTCTTTGTCCCAGTAAGTTTTGCCACTATCACTCAGTTCAGCAATATGTGTCTGAGCCTCACTGCCTGCAAGATAATCCTCAGCACTATCATAGCTGCCGTAAATTGATACAAACTTCTGATAAGCGTTATCGTTTTCAGCTTCAGCAGAATTATTCTCATAATACTCTTTCATCTGCTGATACAATGCAAACTCAGTTTTTACGCCTTCTTTATAGTCCGCGATATCCTGCTCAACTTTTTTACTGTAATCGCCAGTACCTTCAACAAGGCCAAGGTCAATCCACTTCTGAATCAGCTCATCGGTGTCGCCGCGGTCTACTGTTTTACCGGTAGGCAAAGCATCAACAAGGTCACCGCTGTTAACGGTAATTGTAACATCGCCGCTGTCAGAATATACACGACCAATGCGCATATCGCCGCTATCCTGCGTAAGGTTAATATCGCCCTTAGCCTGTGCGTTAACACTTGCGGAAAGACTATCAGTTGCATCAACAATTTCCTGTCCGCCATGAACTATAATTGCCTGACTGTCTGTACCAATAGCGCCGTTAGCACTTACAAGGTCAATACGGTTGCCGCTTACAGAAGTAACTTTTCCGCTTTGAGTAATATTGCCGTAAGCCGTAAGCGAAACATCACCAGCAGGGTTAGCCGCCGTTCCTGCAAACAAGTTGCCGATAACAACATTGCCATCCGTTCCGTATGCTGCGTTAACAGTTATGCCTACATCGCCGCTGCTGCTTACCGCGTTAAGGTTAACCGTATCGCCGATAGATGTAATTTGTACATCGTTAATGCCTTTTGCCGCATTAAGCTTGATATTATCACCAATAAGCGAACCGCCAAGCTGATTAATTGCGCCGCCGGTGCTGCTAATATCAATTAAGGAACCAGTACCGCCGCTGGCAGAGGCAATATTATTGGTCAGGTTAATATTGCCATCGGAAGTAACGCCTATATTGCTGTTGCCGTCAGCATTGCCGATAAATCCTATACTGATAGGTTTATCTGCCTTAACACTGGCGACATACTGCTGAGATGTGCCGGTTTTTTTAGTCCAAGTGTATTTTTCCCACTTAAACCAGTTAAGGAAACCAGTACTCCAGCGTTCAGGCTCGCCCGGACCTGTCTGAGTATTTTCATGTACTTTGTTATCATAAATAACTGCAAAATCTTTATTGTTATCAATTCCGCTTACCGTGCCAATATATTCGCCGTTTAACTTATCTTTTTTACCGCTTGAGCTATCTATAACAGTTGCCTCTTGTTCATACTTGGACATTTCAGTTGTATTTACCGTTTCAACTGCACCCCACAAACCGGCTTTAATGGTTTTCTCATAAGTTTTAGATGTAGAAACCTCCTGACCGGTTGTCCAGTTATAACGCAAGTAACTCTGCGGTTTATATTCATCAATAGCACTGCCAGATGTAGATTTAACATTACCTGACAAATCTTTAACAACCGTTTGATTACGTGTAATTTCCGTTATTTCTTGTTTTCCGGTATCGGTAATACTGATAAGACCATCAACATTATTGCTTATCAGCTTGCCAAGCTGTAAATCCGTACCTGTGTTGTTGGTAACGTTAATATCATAAGCGCCATCCAGCACTTTAATAGAACCGCTGCCGGTGCTGCTGATGCGTCCGGTAAGGTAAACCTGTCCGCCGTGAGCGTCAACATCCGGCACTACAATCTGCCCGGTGTAAGGATTGTAGTATACGTCAAGCTGACGGTAATATGTACCATTGCCCTGCAATATATCTTTACCCTCTACTATACGGTAAGTAGTTCCGGTTGTAACCATAGCATCGGTAAGCGGCTGGCTGCCGCTATTCTGCCAATTTTTCTGTAAAACGTTAATATCATCTTGTATATCTTTCGTAATATTAACAACATACTCAGCATAACCGCTTTGAATTTTACCATTAACATTAATATCTGCAGCATTGATATAAATATTTTCACCGGCAATCATGTTACCTTGCGATGCAACAGCACTGCCATATTTTACTTCATGTACATTTTCAGCGTGGTCATAATCGTATTGTGTATCCCAGTCATTTTTCATGCTGTCATACTGCGATTTGTACTGGTCTTGAACATTTCCTCCAATGCTGACAATGCCTTCCTGGAAGCCCTGGCTGACTGAACCGTTGCTTGCACTAAGTTTAACTGTCTGACCTTTAACAGCTGCACTGTCTTCAGCGGTTTCACCCTGAATGATAATATTGTTAGCTGCGCTGCTAATTTCAACCGTACCGCCCTGGCTGTTAACAATGCCGTTAATTTCAATATCGGCACGCGGCGTTGTTTTTATAGTTTGTTCTTTTAATTCCGTAGAATTTTGGTCATCGGGTAGCTTAACCTTAGCATAAACATCGCCGCCATAATTGCCGTTAATAATAAGTTTGCCGCCTGTGCCATTACCAGCGTCAGCAGTAAGTTTCGTAAAATTAACTACCTTAGATTTATCAGCATTAAGCCCGGTAATCTTTTCTTTATAATTATCGCTGGTTAACGAATTATTATTAAAATTAATTTCGCCGCCAGGTTCTCCAACCGTAATGTTGTTAATCTTCATATACAGGTTGGTATTATTATTAATTACTACTTCAGGCGCACCCTGTGCTTTTAAGCTGCCGCTGCCGCTAAGGGTATCACTTTGGATGTTAATATTACCGCCGCTGGCAACAATATCCGGCAATTCAATGTAGTCAACAGTCATACCTTCAACTACGCCGGTATATGTCTGACCATTTTCTGTCCACGTATCTATAAGCCCCATTTGTTCCAACTGAGACTTAATACGGTCTTGCTCAGCTTTATAGCCTAAATATGCGGTAGAATTTTTATCTTCGCCATAGCTCTGCATCAATTCGCCAAGCTCATTATAACGTTCAAACAGTGTTGTACCATAATCAAATGTATCTACAACGATGCTGTTTTTATCTACACCGTCAGAAGCACTAATACTAATACTATCCTTTCCGACAGCATAGTTATCGCTGTTATAAAAATCATTAACAGCATTTAAAGTACCTTTATTTAAAAATACTAATTGACCACTTTCACCACCAATAGTTACATACTGTTTGTTCTGTACGCCTGCCGTTAAATTGCCATTAACCTGCACAAAGTTTTGCGCACTCTTATTATTAGGCTCTGCATCGCCAACGGAAGAATTGGAATAATTCTCTTTTTTATCGGAATATACCCATGTATACATCAACGTCGTATCACGAACAGATTCTTTACCTGCATCTGCATACAAATTGATGTCGCGCACGCTGCTAATATCGCTGCCGCTGTTAATTATTATCTGGTTGTTCTGTGCAAATTTATCGTCCAGTTTGGGGTCAGCAATAGGCAGTGCCGCATGGTTGTAGGTTTCCGATTCAGCAACTAAATCAAGGCTGCCATTAGCTCCGGTTTTATCTTTGCCGGCATAAAGGTTAACATCATTCAAAGCATACAAATCGCCGCTTACTGTAACCGAATTATTGCGTACCAAATTATTTGTTACATCAGAAGATGCACCGCCAACCGGCGCGCCTTGTACATCTGCATAACCTGCAACAGTAAGGTCCATATTATCAACAGCTGCTAAAGTAATATCTGCACCTTCCTGTTTGGTTGTAAGCGAAGAACTTCCGTCAACATTAATCGTGTCAGATGCAGTTACTGCGTTATTAACATCAACCCATGTAAATGCACCTAAACCAGCAGCTTTAATATAACCGCCTGCGTTAATATTGCCGGTGGTTTTAGCCTCCAGTGCCTGTGTGCCAAGAGTTGTAATATCAGCATCATTAAGGTTAATAGCAGTGTTCTTTGTGATATTATTAGTAAACACTGCACCCTGAACATTTACGCCGCCGTAACCGCTGCCTTCTACCGCATATTGTTCGGTATTGCCAAAGGTTACGCTATTAGCCGCATTAACATCAAACGTACCGCCGCCGGTAATCGTGGCATTACTGATATTGGCATTTGTCGAGCCGCCGATATTATTTTCCGCAAGGGTTGCGCTGGCACCTACAACAGTTGCTTTAAGCGCATCGGCATTGATGTTAGCCGTATCGTTTTGCAAGGCGTTAACGGTAACATCGCCAGATACATTAAATGTGCCACTTAAGGCTGCGTTAACCTGCGCCTGCGAATCATTTTTTACCCAGGCTGCTAAATCTCCGCTGATAAAACCACCGCCGCTGCCGTCCGCCTTAGCGGTGTTATCGCTCGCCCCGGCTGCGGTTACGTTAAGGCTGTTCAACAAAGTACCTTCACTGCCGCTGTTTAAGCTTACATTGGTTACAGCTTCATTCTTTGTAAATGCCTGGTTGTTTCCGCTGGAGAATACGCCGCCAATGGTTATGCCTTTAGCATTGGCAGAAGCTTTGGCAGTATTGCTGCCGCTGACGTTAAGATTGGTTGCACCGGCAGTTACTTCATCATAAACTTCCGTACGTTCACCGGTAGTTCCGTCTCCTACATCTTCATAGCCAACAAAAACTTTCTCTTTTGTGGTCTTATAATCAACATCACCTACGTTAACATCAACATTCGTAGTAACATTAGCGGTTGCAATATTGTTGGCAACCGTATAATAGCCGCTGCCGCTGTTGCCTACAACCTGTGCTTCAGCAGTATTTTTGCCGTCCTGAGTAGCAGCTTCGGCGCTGATGGTTACATCATCACCGGCAAGAGTGTTTCCATTATAAACATTAACTTCAACAGTACCAGCTGCATTTGCCGTTGCCACGGATGCACCCGCCGTACCCAAAATACTTACAGCATAGCTGTCGGCAATAGCCTTAACAACAGGTTTGGCAGAAGCTTTTACAGTAATATCATTTACTGTAAATGTATTGCCTGCGGTTATGCTGGCTGTGTCGTCTACGTTGCCTTCGGAATCGATAACGGGAGCCTTGCCCAAAGTAATGCTGCTTACGCCGCTGTCCTCAGCCGTTGCTACTACGCCCTGCGCTGCTACCGAACCGCCTGCGCCGCCCGTTGCGTGCGCTTCAACGGTATTGGCTTTATCCGTGCCAATGCTGATGCTGCTTTCCTGTCCGCTATCTTTAGCATTTGCTTCTGTATCTGTAATAACCACGTTTGTTGCTCCGGTATTATCGGCCTCGGCAGTAATAACACCTACCGAAACAGCACCTACCGTAATACCCATCGTATTTGCTTTGGTAACGCCGTGGTCTGCCGCTAAAATGTTTATATTATTGCCTGTTAATTCAGCACCGCTGATTTTAATTTGGCTGCTGCCGGTAGTATTAACTATGCCTACCGCCGCATTTGCACCTATAACGCCTGCGCTACCCTGATATACATCAAGCTTGGCTTCGCCGGTAATATCAGTGCCAATATCAACCGTGCCCGCTTCAATGCTGCCGCCGGTAATATTTACACCGACATTGCGGTTTACGTTAAGGATGCCTACACCTGCGTTAACAGCCGCCGCGCCTGCTGCGCCGCTGCCAAGCGTCATATTGATATTATCGTTTTCTGTTGCATTAGCTGTTACATTATTTCCTGCGTCAATGTTGCTGTTTGTAATGTTAACGGTAATTTGAGAAATCTTGTTACCATTTTCATCTTCAAGGCCGCCATAACCGGCATCAACGGAAAGTTTTATATCATCAATAACGGCAGTTCCAAGCGCACCGGCAGAATCGCCTAATAAAGTTTTCGTATCATTAGCACCATAAGCGTTATTAGCTTCTTTAATTTTATCTGCCGCAGCGTCATTCGCTTCTTTATAATTATCTGACTTATTAGAAATTTTTTCGCTGTCTTCGTTGCCAATTGCTTCCCCAACACTGGTAATGGCAATATTTGCACCTGCTGCAATGCCGCCTGCTGCAATATTGGTTGCAAGCTGTTCAATGTTGCGGTTTTCGTCAGCGGTTAAAGTTACATTTCCGGTCTCGGCGTTAAGCGTACTATCGTTAACGTTAGTCTGCACGGTACTGTCGATAGTATTAACCGTTACGTTTGCACCAACACCAATACCGGCTGCTCCGATTGCATTGCCGCCACTATAAGCTTCAACGTTAAAGGTATTGTTTGCCGTACCATTAATATTGCCGTTATTAGAAGTAATAACAGCATTATTAACATTCGTTTTTACAACGCTGTTAAGGTTGTTAACAGAAGTTGCGCCTGCTTCAGCTGCGCCAACACCTGCACCGCCGGTTGCGGAAATCATCGGTTTAACAACAGCCGTATTTTCTGCTGCAATATTCACATCATTAGCAGCAGTTATATTCGTGCTTCCTTGAGTTTTAGCGTTTTCATCATCACCAACGGTAACTTCCGTTGAAGAATTATCTTTAAGCACGCCGACAGATATGCCTACGCCTGCACCAACGCCGCCTACACCTGCGCTGACATTACCTGCATTAACAACACCTGTATGATTAGCGTTAATATTAACGGTATTTGCATTAACATTGCTGTTTAAAAGGGCCGCTTTGGTTGCATTTTCAAGTTCCGTAACCGTTACAATACCGGCTACGCCGCCGCCTACACCTGCAATGCCTGCACCAACTGCAAAGCTGGATATACCCTGCTGCGAATCTGCGTCAACTTCAAAAGTATTTGCTTTAATATCGCTGTTTTCAACTACGGCTTCAACATTGCGGCTGAATGTATTGGTATCGCTGCCAAGGCCAACGCCTGCACCGATGCCGCCTACACCGCCGCTGCCTACAAAGCCGGACATATTGGTGTAATCACCGGCGTTTACAAATACACCTACTTTATCGGGAGCATTTGCGCCACCGACAGTACCATCAACGATTGTATTAGCAACTCCCGCATTAGTAGCGCCTTTAATCATGTTAACGTTAACCGTACCGGTTACGCCTGCCCCCATGCCGCCTACACCTACAGTAAGCAGGAAGGATTTCATATCGCGCGTGGAAGAAGCATCTACAACTAAGCCGCTGCGGTTTTCGCTTTCACGGTTAATAGTAGTGTTCATAGAAACCGTGTCCTGGCTGATTAAAGCATTATTAATTTGGCTGTTTTTTGTTTCGTCTTTGTTTTCATAGCCATATTCATAGCCTCTGATGAAAGTGTTAGTATTTAAACTGCTCTTGCCTTTGGCGGTTACGCTGGTTTTTGCTTCATCTTTGCCGCCAACAGTCGCACTGGTAGTGCCTGCAATTTGGTTAACAGCAACCGATACGCCAACGCCTGCGCCCTGCCCTGCAACAGCAGCCTGCCCTGCATAGTTGGCAATCTGCTCATCGCTGGTAGCAACAACGCCTACGCTGCCATCGGCAGTTATGTTTGCGCCGCTGCCGATATGCGCGGTTACATCGTTGTCAATCATATTAACGGAAACACTGCCGGTTACGCCAGCACCTTGTCCGGCAACAGCTATGCCTATGCCGATATTTTCGATACGCGGCGTACCGTTAGCATTAACTGTAAGGTTGTTAACGTTCATAGTGCCGCCGTTTACAGCCGCATTAGTCTGCTGAATAATACGGTTAACTGCAACACCTGCGCCTACGCCGGCACCCTGCCCGGCAACGGAAGCAGTATCAGCTGAAGTAGTAATTTCGCTGTTATTCTGAGCATCAACAGTTACATTGGCATTTTTGCTGCCGCCATTATAATCAATATTAGTGTTTTCAATTTCGGCAGAGACATTTTTATTAATCAACGCAGTTGCCGCAGAACCTTGAACACCTGCCGTTGCTGCCGCAGCTACACCTGCCGAAATAGTGTTCAGTTCAGAGTCATCTTTTGCCGCAACATTAACACCAACAAATTTTTCACCGTCAGCAGCCACAGTTTCTTCACTATTAGCCGCCATAGTAATATCTGTATTTTTTACAGCTGCCGTGGTATTCTGGCTTCTGCTTTCGCTGCCTGCGGAAGAACCGCCAATATCGTTATAAGCTACACCGCCGCCAATTGCCGCTTTGCCGCTTGCGCTTACAGAACCAACTACTGCCAGACGGTAAGTTTCATCATCAGCCGTAACTTTTACAGAACCTGCATCTGTAATTTTAGATTCTTTTTCTTCATTTTTATCATCTTTACTTTTATCAATAATCGCTTCTGTATTGCTGCCGCCGCGGTTAACAGCAACGCTGCCGTTAATGGCAACTTTTGTAGAAGCAGCCACGCCCGCAGCAATGCCGTAAACCTTACCGGTATTATCGGCATCAACAAATACATCCACATCCGTACCTAAAGCCTTAATTGTATTACCGCGCATATACGCGCCAACGGTATTATCCAAACCATTATACGCCAGTGTTGCGCCTATGCCTGCCTTTGCACCGTAGGAAACAGAACCGGCTACATTTACAGCCTGAGTGTTATTAATGGCCTTGGCTTCAGCCGTATTTGTAGTAATTGTAGAATTTTCTATTTCCGCACTTAAATCATTATCAATATCCTGCCATGTTACGCTGCCCATACCGCCAAACGATTTAGTACCTGCAGCTACGCCGCCGGAGGCATTTACAATTAAAGTATCAGCATCGGCTTCTGCACGCACATTTTCAGCAGTAATGTTTGCATTATTTATTTTGGCAGTAAAATCATTATCAATATTTGCAATATTAACAGCAGCGCCGCCGGCATTACTATTGCTGCCGGCTGTTACAACGGCTGCCGCACCAACTATGGTGCTTCCTTTATCACCGTTATTACCTTCATAGTTAACGGTTTCACCTGCAGTATCCAAATCAGTATAATAACTGCTGCCGGTTGTATCAATGCCATTATCAGCAGCAAAGTTATTATGTTCACTGTAATCGCCAAGCAAATTCTGATACGGTTCTGCCTCTTTTGAACTGCTTTCCGTATCTTTTGCCATAACGTTCACTAATCTGCCAGCAGTAATATCAGCGCCGTCTATACCGGCATTAATATCAGCGCCGTCTATACCGGCATTAATATCATTACTTAAGCCGTTATAAACAACAGCTCCGCCAAAGGCGTTGTTAGTGCCGCTGCCGCCTGCCGCAATACCTGCGGAAACTGCCGCGGTAACCTGCGTTACAGCAAGCAGGCCTTTTACATTTACATCATCAACATTTTTATAAGTGCCGCCGGTAATGCCTGCATTGATATTATTGTTAATATCAGCAACAGTTACGCCGCCGCCAACAAGGCTGCCGCCGCCCAATGCTATATTGGCATTAACGCCGCCGGTAACCTGTACGTCGCTTTCGTAAGCCGCAACATCGATATCGGCTTTACTGCTTTCATCGCCGGTTAATATTACATCTTCCATATTGGCATTAACGTTTTTGTCAAGCAGATTAACAGATACAGAACCGCCGCCGCTGTAATTTTTACCCTGCGCAGCATCCTTCGTCAGTGTTGCGCCAATACCGGCAGCAACAGTTGTGCCGCCGCTTACTGCAGCTACATCAACATCTTTGGCACCGGTTACAGTGCTGTTTTTAACAAGAGCGCTAATTTCGTTGTCAATATCATTAACGCCAACCGCGCCGGATACTGCAACACTGGTAGATTTCTGGCTTTGCTGTTCTTTCCTGAAGGAAAGTCCAGCCGCACCGCTCCACGCTCCTGTAAACGCAGAATCTCTTGCGCCAACCTGCAATGCGCCATCATTCTTCAAAGTAATGTTTGCACCGTCAACTACGGCTTTGGTTGTATCACTTACCATATTAAGCGATACGCTGCCAGCACCGGCAAAGCTGAAGCTGGGAGTACCTGCATCATCAGATGTTATACCTGTTGTGCCGCCGTTGCCTGCACCGGCATTCAAATCCATTGTTTTAATAACATTCTGCAATTTATTGGAAATATTATTGATACCGCCAAGCGCAGAATTACTAATTTTAGTCATTTTATTATACGGAGCTTTAACTTTGTCAAGGAATCCTTCTTCGCTGTCCGTTCCGCTGCTTGTCACGCCTCCGGCAACGCTTACTGTGTTAATAAGCCCTGTTGTTTCGGCATTAACATTCAGGTCAGAAGCAGAAATACTGCCAGTAAGTTCTTCTTCTTCGCCTTCTGTGCCGTCATTATCAACAATCTGTGCCGTATTCTGTACGTCAATATTGTTAAGTGCTACGCCAATTCCGGCGCCAACATTAGCACCGCTGGCAGATACGCTTATAATGGCATTGGTTACGCTTGTATTATTTGTAGCACCAATATTAATGCTGCCCTGGTTAGCTGCGCTTTTAACAGCCTGCAGCACAGCGTCCGTATCGACAACAACATTGTTATAGCTGTCACTGTCGGTAATTGTTACCATGCCGTTTACAGCACTGCCATCGCTCTTTCCGGCGCCCAGCATCGCACCTACATGGAAAATATCACTATTGCTTCCGATACTAATATCGCCTGCCGAAAGGTTTGCGTCTTCTTCAACAACTACTTTAGAATCGGTATCGAAATTCTGGTAATTTACGCTGCCGCCAATACCTAATCCGCCCTTAGCTTCAGCACCTGGTTTCCAAAATTGAGTTTTACCGGTTATATTTACGTCCTCCACTTTGTTGGCAGAATTAAGATTTAACTTTTCACCTGCATTTAACTGTGTAAATTTACCAACATTAACAGAACTGTTGTTATTGTAATCGGTAACAGTAACAGAACCGCTTAAAGCAAACTTAGTGCTTTTCGTTCCGCCTTTAGCGGAAGCGGAAGCAGCTACATTCGCATAATTATTGGGGTCTGCAAATGCCACCGCATTGGCAACAACGCCCAGCGCATTGCTGATTACTTCAGTAAACGGGCTTGTTACATCAAGCATATCGTTAAAGTTCTGTTGCAGTTCCATTACATCATTGTAAATAACAGCAGCGCCTGCCGCAGCATCAAAAATAGTGTTCATTGTTCCATCGGCAGTAATTGCATCAGGGTTAGATACGCCATCTATAAATTCCGTTGAATAGTTTTCAGCATAGCCTTCCAAACTATCTTTTAAGGAGCTTAATTTATCTATAACATCCTTATACTTACTTTCCGTATATTCAGGCAAATTTTTAATTGCTTCAATAGCATAATTAAGGTTTTCTATGCTGCGGTCAATACCACGTTTAATGCGTTCAGGCCTATGATATTCTATTTTGGTGCTGCTGGTTATATTAATATCTTTTGCCGCAGTAAGGGTGGCTTTATTTTCATCACCTGCAGCAGCCTCACCTTCTGCAAATACGATCGAAGCATTATTTTCCATGCCGGAATAAACAACGCCTGCGCCAACCGTAACTGTATCGGTAGTGCCGCTTTCAGTCTTTTTATAAGAGTTTGCCGTTCCTGAAGCATATAAATGAGAATCGAAAATATTAACATCTGCATCTGCATTAATACTACCGTTTGTAGCAGTAACATCTGCCGTTTTGCCAAAAGTTACATTAGCTGAATTATTTTCATCAGCAACTACAACCGCAGCACCAACTGCTAATTTTTCGCTGAGCTGCTTAAAAAGGCCAGGTTTATCGGCAGGAGTTTCTTCGCCATCTTTATTGGTAATTTTTTGAACAAGCGGATTTTCTTTTAATGCGCCTACAATTCCATTTACATTAACGGCGTTCATTAAATTAGCTTTAAATTTACCCATACCAAGGGCATTATTGGCAGTTATTGTATTTTCATCAGTATAATTTGTAGCGTCAATATTAACATTTTGGGCTGCAATGACACCGTTTACGGCAATATTAGCTTCTCCATTATGTGTAATAACATTAACTGCTGTCGCACCTACAGAATCATCCGGTGCAGTTGTAGAAGCATTGGCAGTTAACAAATTAAATGTATCAGCTTTAATATTGGCATCGCCATTATCAGCTGTAATAACGCCATTAACATTAACTTCAGCATTATTGCTGCTTTCACTTACGGCAACCGCCGCAGCAAGTGCAGACGTGCCTGCACCCAGCATACCGGAACTTAGATTAAGCGATACATTATTGCTTAAATTTTCTTCTGCATAGGCAGATACATTTACCGCAGGTTTAACAACAACATTGCCATTTTCATCAGTTATATTAGAGTTAGCGCCGTCAGCAACAAGCGTTCCTTCAATAGTTACTGCTGCATTATTTTCCACATCGGCATAACCAACGGAAGCCGCCGGAATGGCATCAGGAACTTTCTTAATTAATTTCCTGCCGCTTACAGCTTCGCCTAAAGTAGCGTCAAGCACAGCGTTTGCCTGTACATCAATAGCTTTTCCAGCCGTGATTTCAGCATATTCGCCAACAGTAACATTCGCTTCATTTTTTAAAATCATTACATTAGCGCCCATCGGATTTACTATACCAATAGCGCTGTTCATAAAGCTGTCAACAATACCTTTTCCAGAATCAACATAGGTGTTATCAGAATCGGCTTTAATTTCTATGTTTCCGCCAGCAGTTACATCGCCCTGCACATTAACACTTGCAATGGTTTGTATGTAATTGCCGGCATCGGCTGCCGGTACAGGCACATAATCCGGGTTATTTACGCCGTTAGGGGTATTTTGTTCTAAAGTAGCTTCAGCCCAATCTTTATTGCCGTTAGTTGCTTCGGCTGTAAGCACGGCGTCGCCCATAGCGTCAATCGTGCCATAGTTTTCAACCGAGGCTTCAATAGTTGTCTCATCATTAAGATTTACAGGTATACCTAACGTACTGCCTAAATTATTAAAATCCTGGTCTTTTGCGTTGCCATATTCAGCTTTAGCAGCCAGTACAATATCGCCGTTGCCGCTTGCAACAGCAGTTAAATTTTCGTCAAGGCCTGCTTTAGTTACTATATTACCGTCAGCGTCTTTGATGTTTACAAGGTCTGCAAAATTAAAATCAGTACTATTGCCTGTCCTTATAACGGCAGTTTTTACAATTCCTCCTGCTTTTGTGCCAACTGCACCATTTTCACCGTCTTTTAAATCTTCTCCGCTGATATTTTTGCCGACAGCAATTTTAGGCGCAGCCATTTTAACATCGCCCACAGCGTTAATAGTCCCCAAAACACTTATTGTTCCATCTGCATTAAGTGGAATATTAAGCATTTTCATGCGGTCAAGAGTTGTATCATTCGCAATTTCACTATTAAATGCACCCTTTAAACCTTCGAAAGTGTAATTATAATCTTCTGCAGTAGAATTTATATCAATTCCTTTAGCAGGCGTCATAACATACAGCGAACCGGTGTTAATAACGCCGGATTTGCCGACTGCCATACCGTCTTTGCTTAAGAAAAACAGATTGCCGCCGATTTTATTATCTTTAACTGCGTTTACAGTACCGTTAATATCAATGCGGCTGTTAACAAAGTTAACAAGGTTATCTGCACTATTATTTTGCAAATCTTTAAAATACATATTTGCAATGTTATTAGCATCAAGTTTAAACTCTTGAAAAACATTGACCGCTGCGTTGCCGACAACCTTATCTGCCCAAATATTGGTAACATTGCCATTCACTTCAATACTGCCGTTATTATTAACTTTATTTATACTCTGTGCAAAGCCCACTATCGGCTGCATAATAAACCCTGCCGCCGTTACGGCAGAAATAATTTTCTGGCTTAACGTATATTTACTTTTGCTGCGCTGAAACTTTCTCGAGATACTCATAAGCCCGTCCCCCTGTTAAAACTGACCGTTAAGCATAAAATGTATGCGGGTTTTATCTACTTCATCTCCGTTAATATCACGCATCAGCGGTATGCCGAGCGTTAAACTTGTATATATTTTGCGGTCGATTGTGCTTTTAATGCCTATGCCGGTGCCTGCCAGCACATGGTCGTCAAAAGCGCTGTCACCGTAAACTGCGCCATAATCAAAAAAGCAAAAGGCCGATGTTGTTTTGGCTTTGTCAAGCGGTACGCTGTATTCCAGGCTGGCGCTGTAACCGCTATCGCCGCCGAGATAGCTTTCTTCATATCCGCGTACGCTGTACATGCCGCCGATATAAAACTGTTCGGCACTTGTAAGGTAATCGTCCGGGCTCCACTGTGCATCAAGCCTTGCGCTTAACATCTGCCCGGCCCTGTAAGCCTTTTGCCAGAAGCCGTTAAAAAAATACTTTGAAAAGTTTTCGTTTTCACCGGCAATATCTTCGCTGTCGCCGATGCGGAAGTTATGCTTTTGGTAAATGATGCTGCTTGCACCGTAGTTAGTCATGCTGAAGCCTGCGGTGTAAGATTTTACAGTATCATCAACCCAGTGTATGCCCAAAAAGTCGGTTTGTGAATTTTGGTAGCCGTAATCCAAAGTTGCTTCCGTACGCAGGTTTTCCGTTACAACCAGCGGCTGGATTAACGATACGCCGTAAGCATTGGAATGGCCTTTGATGTTGAGGTCTTCCAGTTCGCCGTCGGTAATGTGTACGCTGTTGGTGCTGTACGTTAAGCCAAGCTTGGTGCCGCTGCGCCCGACGGGCACGGTGTACATGGCGCTGAACGATTTTGTACCATCGCTGCGCATGCCGCTCATTGTCAGCATATCGCGGCTGCCTGTTAAGCTGCGGTCCGTCCAGAACAGGCCTTCGCGCCATTCGCCGCTCGATTCGCTGCCGGCGTTGTCGACATATACATTTATATAATTTTTTTGCGGCTCATAAGTCGATATTACATAGTCCGTAGTTCCGGGTTCTGCGCCAGCGTGCATGGTAATGCGCAGCTGCACATCGTTGGTAGCATTAAAACGCAGAAGGTCATCGTTCAACTCGTTGATGTTGCTGATGCTGCCGCGGTCAAGCCCGATGCGCCCGGCAATATAACCGTCATTTGTGCTTTCATTGCCGCTGATATGCACGTTGCCGGTTTTACCTTCAATAATTTTAATTTCCACCACGCCGTTTTTAATGGTTTGCGGCGGCAGATAAGCCCGGCAGGTTAAATAGCCTTTTTCGCTGTACAGTTCGTTAATGCTGTTTACAATGTCATACAGGCTTTGCAGTGTAACTTCCTGCCCAATGTATTTGCCGGTAATTTCTTTAATTTCCGTTTCGGCAAGTACTTCGCTTTTATCTATTTTTACATCGTTCAATACAAATTTAACAGCATTTTCCGATGCCTGCTGCTGTTCCTGCCCGCTGCCTTCAACCTCGGCGCGCTGTTTGGCCCTGTCTTCGGCAATCTGGCGTGCCACGCGCTGGCGTTCCATATATTCGCGCGTGCGGTTAAGCTGTACGCCCGGGTCATTAGTACCATACTGAGGCGGCGGATTACTAATTCCATAATCAACTGCATAAACAATTGGAACATTAATTGTCCCTGCCAAAATAAGTGCCGTTAAAATTTTTACAAGTCTTTTAGCCATGGCAATTCCTCTTTCTTATAGTACGTTTTTGTTTCATTTTAATTCGCATTTAACCGTATATATACACATTTATATTCATTTTATTTTTATCATAATTTCATTTTCCAAAGTGCAAATTTTTTCTTTGCACTTTCACGGCGTTATATTATTTACAAATTAGTGAACCTTGTATTAAACTATAAGTAAATATAGTAAAACGTATTATTACAAATTGATAATTTTGTAAAGGTACAGTAATATGCAAACCATCATTGCCATCGCAGATAACAAAGAAATATTTGATAATTTATTTACATACAGCATTTTGTGTGGGCTGCGTTTTAAAATTACGTGCAGCAGCGAAGAAGCACTGAACTTTTTTATGGAAAACCGTACGCCGCTCTTTATTGTAGAATGCAGCGATACAAATATCGGGCCGCTGAAGTTTATAAAGCGCCTTGCGCCTGCCTGTGCAGTTTTCGCCGTCAGCAAATCAGCCGATGAGGAAGTTGCCATCAGCGCACTTAAAAACGGTGCAGCCCAGTTTTTGCGTCTTCCCTGCGGCAGCCGCGAATTTTATTACCGGCTTGTTAATTTTATCAGGATGCTGAATCTTGATACCGGCATGGAAAAAATACAGATTATTACGCTTGGCAAACTTAAAATTTACCCGCAAAATAATCAGGCCATGCTGGACGGGGAATTTATTCCGCTGACAGCGACCGAATTTAAACTGCTGATACTTTTAGTAAATAAGCTTAACACAACAGTAACACTGGAAGAACTTTACCTGGCGCTGTACGATACCGAAAACATGCAGTACACAAGCCGTGTAGTCAGCGTACATATCAGCAAGCTGCGACATAAACTGCGCCTTAACGATTTGCCGTACCTTCAGCTTGCCAATATTCACGGTAAGGGTTATTCCTTAAAATATACCCCAGAAACGGAGAACCGGAACAATGGATAAAACTACCAGAAATAATTTTAGCCGCGAAGCAATAAAACTTGCAGAACAGGCCTTAATTACTTATTTTGTAGACGGCAGCACCGAAAAAGTTCTGCAATTTTTCTCCAACACCTGCAGCAGTTGGATTGGCTGGGGTAAAGAGGAAATTTACCCTACTTATAATGATGTTTTTAATACCTTTATCCGCCGCGTTGACGATATTCCGCAAAATATTATCGAAGACATGCACTCGCAGGTATTGTTTGAGAGCCAAGACTTCTGCATTGTTTTTGTTGCATGCAGCATAAAGTCCCAACCGCAAACCGGCCTTTTACTTAACGAAACAGCACGTTTTACTTTTGTTATCCGCAAAGAAAATGACGGGTTAAAAATAGTACATCTTCATTTCTCAGCGGCATGGAACGAACTTAACCCGGGCGAAGTATACCCGGTTGCCAAAGGCAGCACCGAGTTTTATAAAAACGAACTGCAAATGGAAAAACCTGGTACGCCCTCATTCGTTGCAGCCAACACACCCAACGGTTTAAAATGCTGCCTGGCGCAAAAAAATTATCCGGCAGTGTACATTAATAAAGCTTTGTACAAACTGGCCGGTTATAAAAGTATGACAGAAATGCTGATTGCCACCGGCGGCGATATTAAAAATATGATTTATGCAGCCGACCTGCCAAAAGTAAAACGCATTATGTCTGCGCACTGCGGCGAAGTGCCATACACCATTAACTACCGCCTGCTGCGTAAGGACGGCACCGCCATTTGGGTATTAGAGCGCGGGCAGTTTACAGCAACCGACGGCCCTGATGATTATTTTATCTGCTCCATAGCGCCGCTTTTGCCCGACCAGAACGAATTTAACTATGGCACGCTGCTTGATTACAGCGAAATAGAAAATGCCCAGATACCCATGGACCTGTACTTTAAAACGGCGCTTAAAATTATTGAGCAGCATGACGAAAAAACTGCCGCAGTTAAACTTTTAAAACTTTGCTGCGGCATGGCACAAATTTCCGGCGCCTTTATTAAAGATATCAGCCGCAGCGGCGAATATATGCCGATAGTGGCAAAATATTTTAACGGCAGCGACGGTTTTGTAAATATTTTAAAATGTACGCCGGAAGACATTGCCAGGCGCTTTAACAGCCACGGTTTAAACCAGTGCGGCAACACCGGCATTTTGCCAAAAGTATATAAAGATAAATTAGACGAGCTTGGTGTTAAGGCTTATTTAAGCAAAACCATTATGTGCGGCGGCAAAGCAGAATACGTACTCACCTTTGTATCCCTTGGCATGCCGCACAGCTGGACGGAAAGCGAAAAAGACCTGATTACACAAACGGCACGCCTCCTGTCATTGCTGTTCAAAACAAACAACCAAGATGCAAATTAATAAATCCCATATACGCAAAAATCCCACGGAAAATTCCGTGGGATTTTTATTGTACGGTTTAACTTATTAACTTTTAAAGTTTTAACAGCTATTAGAATGCCGGTACAACAGCGCCTTTGTAGGTTTCTTCAATGAACTTTTTAACTTCGGGGCTGGTGAGAGCTTTAGCCAGTTTTTGCAGTTCAGGACGGTTTTCGTCGCCTTTGCGGATTGCAACTACGTTAGCGTACGGAGATTCTTTAGGTTCGGTAAAGAGAGAATCTTTAACCGGGTTCAGTTTTGCTTCCATTGCAAAGTTGGAGTTGATTACGGAATAATCAACATCGTTCATGGAACGCGGCAGGAGAGCTGCTTCGATTTCCACGATTTCAACATTTTTCGGGTTGTCAACAATGTCGCCCGGGGTAGCGGTAATGGTTACGCCATCTTTAAGTTTCAAAATGCCTGCGCTCTGCAGAAGCATTAATGCACGGCCGCCGTTGGTCGGGTCGTTAGGAATGGCAATTTTTGCGCCCTGCGGCAGTTCGTCAAGAGATTTGTATTTTGTAGAATAAATGCCCATAGGCTCGATATGTACTTTGGTTAAGGTAACAAGCGGCATGTTGCGTTCTTTGGCAAATTCTTCAAGATAAGGAATATGCTGGAAGAAGTTAGCGTCAATTTCCTTGTCATTTAAAGAAAGGTTCGGTTTTACATAATCGCTGAACTCGATAATTTGCAGGTCAACGCCTTCTTTGGCAAGCTGCGGTTTAACAAAGTTCAAAAGTTCTGCATGGGGCACCGGGGTTGCGCCAACTTTCAGCACGGTTTTGCCGCCTTCGGATTTGGTTTCGCTGCCGCCGCAGCCGGCAATTAAAAGAGCCAGCACCAAAACGGAGCAAAGGACTAACAGGATTTTTTTCATCTTTACATCTCTCCTTTTAAATTTTACACACTACTTACTGGCAATAACGAAAGCAATAAAAAAGCCCTTTCCGAGGAAAGAGCATATACTTTACTTTCCTCTCATCTATCAGGAGTTAGCACCATGGCACAGCCTGGTTGCCGGGTTTCATTGGGCCTGTCCCTCAACCGCTCTCGATAAGAGTGTGTTTGTTAAGATGAAATTATAATACAGCAATCGCAAGATATTGTCAACAAAATTTTACAATTTTTACAGCTTTGTTTACGCTTTATGCTGCGCGCAGCAAATTTTACTGCAAATTGTAAATAAATTAACATTTTATTGGCGCGCTTAATTTATGCAAAACAAAAACCGGCCAAAGCCGGTTTATTGTTTAATATGCTGTTATTCCTTGCTGTATTTGGCAATGCCGACTTTATAAAAATCGTTGCCTTCGGCATCTATGCATACAATCGCAGGAAAATCCTCCACCTCGTAACGGCGGATGGCCTCCGGTCCCAAATCTTCATAAGCAATCATTTCTTCGCCTTTAATGGACTGGGATATTACCGCTGCCGCACCGCCAACGGCTACAAAATACACTGCGCCGTATTTAACGCAGGCTTCAACAACTTCTTTGCCGCGCAGGCCTTTGCCAATCATGCCGCGCATACCTTCGGCAATCAGCGCCGGTGTATATTTATCCATACGCCCGCTGGTGGTTGGCCCGGCACTGCCAACAATTTCGCCCGGTTTGGTGGGCGAAGGGCCAACGTAATAAACAACCTGCCCCTTAATATCAAACGGCAGCGGCCTGCCTTCGGCCATTGCTTCCGTCATGCGTTTATGCGCGGCATCGCGCGCAGTGTAAACAGGGCCGGTTATACGCACAACGTCACCGGCGTGCAGGTCTTTTATGGTTTCTGCCGTTAAGGGCGTGGTAATGTGTTTAATTTTTGCGTCCATCATTTCTGCGCCCCCTTACAATACGGCATACGCGCGGCGTGCAGCGTGGCAGTTAAGGTTTACAGCCACCGGCAGCGCGCCGATATGCGTCGGTGCGTACTCGATATTTACGGCAGCGGCAGTGGTTGTGCCGCCAAGCCCCGCTGGGCCGATGCCGGTTTTATTAATGCGCTCTAAAAGTTCTTCTTCAAGTTTTGCATAGCGTTCATCACTGTTGTGCTCACCGATGGGGCGCGTCAGCGAATATTTGGCCAGAAGCGCGCATTTTTCCATATTGCCGCCGATACCGACGCCAACCGTTACCGGCGGGCAGGGGTTCGGGCCTGCTTTGCGCACGGTATCAAGCACAAAATCAATTACGCCCTGCACTCCATCGGCGGGCTTTAACATTTTCATGGCGCCCATGTTTTCGCTGCCGCAGCCTTTGGGAGCAACGGTAATTTTCACTTTATCGCCCGGCACAAGGCGGGTATGAATAATGGCAGGCGTGTTATCCTGCGTGTTTTTGCGTTCAAACAGCGGGTCATCAACGGAAGATTTACGCAGGTAGCCCTTGGTGTAGCCTTCCGCCACACCGGCGTTAACGGCTTCTTCCAGCGCGCCGCCGGTAAAATGCACTTCCTGCCCTATTTCCAGAAACACCACGGCAAGCCCGGTATCCTGGCACAGGGGCACATCTTTACGTGCGGCAAGTTCCGCATTTTCAATAATGGTTTCCAAAACCTCCCTGCCTAACGGCGATTCTTCCGTATCGCGGGAGGCTTTAAATTTTTCCAGCAAATCCTGCGGCAGATAGTAGCAGGCGTCGCAGCACAGTTTGGCACCGGCTGCCGTAATTTCTTTAACATTTAATTCGCGCATGGCCGCTCCTTATCTGCCAATGCGTTTTAAAGCATTGGCGCGTACAACTTCAGGGTCAACTTTTACGCGGGCCACGCCGGTTTCCATAGCGGCTTTGGCAACCGCTGCGGCAACGGCAGGCGCAACGCGCGGGTCAAAAGCGTCCGGCACAACGTAATCGGCGCGCAGGTCTTTTTCGTCAATAAGGTTGGCAATGGCGTAAACCGCCGCAACCTTCATTTCTTCGTTAATAGCTCTTGCACGCACGTCAATGGCGCCGCGGAACACGCCCGGGAACACCGTTACATTGTTAACCTGGTTCGGGCTGTCGCTGCGTCCGGTACCGGCAACTGCCGCACCTGCTGCAATGGCGGCTTCGTAGCTCGTTTCCGGCACGGGGTTGGCAAGCCCAAAAACAATGGCTTTATCCGCCATGCTGCCGATAATTTCTTTGGTAAACAGGTTCGGGCCGGATACGCCCACAAGAATATCCGCGCCTTTGGCAACCTCTGCCAGAGTGCCTTTTTCCATGTTCGGGTTGGTAACCTCCGAAAGGTAACGCTGAATTTTATCCAGCTTGGCATCAATACCTTTATACAAAGCGCCCACACGTTCCACCATAATTACATTCGGAAAGCCCATGCTTACAAACAGCCTGCCGATGGCAGAACCGGCAGCGCCGCAGCCGTTTACAACAACTTTAACATCTTTAATATCTTTTTTTACATAACGCAAAGCGCCCATAACAGCAGAAAGGCACGCAATGGCAGTGCCGTGCTGGTCATCGTGGAATACCGGAATGTCGCAGATTTCGCGCAGGCGGTCTTCAATTTCATAACATTTCGGCGAAGAAAAATCTTCAAGGTTAATGCCTGCAAAAGTCGGCTGCAAACGGCGTACCGTTTCAATAATTTCTTCCGGGTCTTTGGTGTCAATGCAGATAGGAATGGCGTCAACGTCGCCAAAGGTTTTAAACAGCACGGCCTTGCCTTCCATAACAGGCATTGCCGCTTCCGGGCCTATATCGCCAAGCCCCAGCACGCGCGTGCCGTCGCTTACAATGGCAACAGTATTGCCGCGGCAGGTATATTCAAACGAAAGTTCTTTATTTTCCTTAATGGCTTTGCAGGGTTCGGCAACGCCCGGCGTATAAGCCAGCGCCAAATCCTCGCGGTTATTAAGAGGCACCTTGCTTGCCACGGCAAGCATGCCATTATGTGCAGCATGAAACTTCAACGCATCTTCTACAAAAGACATAACAAATTACTCCCCTCTGTTTTCATTTAGTATATACTATATATTTATATTATACACTTTGTTTTTAAAAGAGCAAGCATTTAATTTACGGCTTTGCAAGGCGTATTATTTCTGCGGACGGTTTTTCACCTTCGTTAAGCGTCAGCACGCCAAAGGTAGGCCCGTCCATGCTGCGCGGGCGCGAAGGGCTGCCGGGGTTCACCAAAAGCACATCTCCGTACCATTTTACAAGCGGCACATGCGTATGGCCAAAAACAACAATATCCGCCTCCAGGCGGTGCGCCCACCACACCAGTTCCTGCGGGCTGCCGCCGTGCAGATAGCGGTGCCCGTGAGCCAGCCAGATGTTAAAGCCCTGCAAATATAAAAATTCGTCTACGTTAAAATCCGTTTCGCCCGCGTCACAGTTGCCGCACACAGCCGTTACTTCAAGCCCGGTCTGGCTTTTAAGGTACAGGCTGTCGCGCGCGTAATCGCCGGTATGCAGCCACTGTTCAACCGGCGGGGCAGCGGCAATAACGCGGCGCAGGTTCTGCATGCTTCCATGGGTATCTCCGGTTAAACCTATTTTCATTTTATTTTCTTCCAGTTGGCAATCAGTTTTTTAACGGCTTTGCCGCGGTGGCTGATTTTATTTTTTTCTTCCGGCGTTGCTTCGCCAAGGCCCATGTGCAGCTCGGTAGACCAAAAGAGCGGGTCATACCCGAAGCCGTTATTGCCCAAAGGCTCGTGCAGCAGCATGCCTTCACAGATGCCGTCCGTTTCCACAAGCACCTTGCCAGAGGCGTCAGCCACGCACAAAGCGCAGCGGAAACGGCAGGTGCGTTTAACCTGCAATTTCATGTTTGCCAAAAGTAAATCGTTGTTTTCCTTGTCGGTTGCCTTCTCGCCGGCGTAGCGCGCGCTGCGCACGCCCGGCTCGCCGTCCAGCGCCTGCACTTCAAGCCCGCTGTCATCGGCAATGCAGGTCATGCCGGTTGCCTTGGCATAATACGTTGCCTTTAAACGTGCGTTGGCGGCAAAAGTGCGCCCGTTTTCTTCCGGTGCTTCAATGCCGGGCCATTCGGCAAGGTAGTGCAGTTCAACCTCCATATCTTTTAACATTTCCTTAAATTCTTCCAGTTTGCCCGGATTGCTCGTAGCTATTACAATTTCTTTCACTTTATAAGCTCCAATCTTCTGTTAAATTGTTTCCACAACGCCCGTATCGGGGTGCTGCAATAAAATATATTTATATTCACAGCTCTGTTTGGCGCGCAATGCGTCATCATAAGCTGCTTTTTTACAGTTTTCACAGGTATCGCGCAAAAGGCATACCACATAAGCGCTCTGGTCGCCGTAACGGGTGCCGCGCGCATTAGTGGCAACAGTTATATAACCGCTGCAGTTTTTGCAGTAGTGCGCAGTTTCCAGCTGCTCCTCGCGGATGCCTTCTTCGTCATAATAAATTCCCTTGCGCCGCTGCCATTTGCCGCCGCATTTATCAAGCAGCATTCTGCCAACTTCCCTGCGCGTACGCCAGATGTTGCCCACCTGATCGATAAGCTGCTCCACGCGCGTCATGCAGCGCGGGTCAGGCCTGCGCAGGGCGCTGATGTCCGGCTCAATAACCTTGCTGTAATCCATCTCTGCCATGGCAAGAATTATGCCGGTGTTAACATAAGGCAGCGCCGCTTCGATAGAATAACCGCCTTCCAAAACGGCAATATCTGCTTTTAATTTATCTGCCAGTGCCGCATAGCCGTGTGCCGTAACGCTCATGGAAGCAAGCGGGTCGCTGAAATGGTTATCCTGCCCCGCAGAATTAATGATAAGTTCCGGTTCAAAATCGTCAAGTATCGGTTTTATCAGCCCGTCAAACAGGCGGTGTATCTCCTTATCGCCGCTGCCTGGTAAAAGCGGCAGGTTGATGTTATAGCCCCACGCAGCCGGGCTGCCTGCTTCATCCGGGAAGCCCGTGCCCGGGTACAGCGTGCGCCCATCCTGATGGAACGAAATATAAAGCACGTTGGGGTCGTGGTAAAAAATATCCTGGCTGCCGTCGCCGTGGTGTACGTCCGTATCGACAACGGCAATTTTTTTAATGCCGTAGCGGCTCCGCAAATATTCAACCATTACGGCTTCAATATTAATGGTACAGAAACCGCGGATGCCGTGCACAATGCGCATGGCGTGGTGTCCCGGCGGGCGTACAAGCGCAAATGCGCGCTTAACTTCGCCGCTCATTACAGCGTCGGCCGCCGTCATGCACCCTCCGGCAGAGGCAAGATGTGCAGGCGTAATCAGCTTGGCTATTGAAGGAACGCCGACATGGGCGCGCTGCAAATCGTTAATTTCCGCCATGCGCAGGCGGTATTCGCGTATTTCCGGGCGGTCAAACAGCCCTTCTTCCGTCAGCTGGTCGCGCGTATATAACAGCCTTTCCTGGCGCTCCGGGTGCCCGGGGCTGATCATCCAGTCAAAAGCCGGGAAAAATATCAGTCCTAAATTTGCCTGTTTCAAAATGCCACCTCCCTGCCGGTAATTTTATACAAAATGCCAGGTTTAAGCTGCATGCGCAGGTAAATAATTTCGCCGGTATCGTAATAACCGTGTACCGTGCGGAAATATTCGCGGCTGATAACTTCGGTTTCACTGCTCTCCATCTGCCAGCCGCCTGCTTTTTCGTGCAACCAGGCGCTTAAAATTTCTTCTGCCGCCTGCATGTTAAAGCGTTTGGGCAGGCGTTCCCGTTTGCCGCTTTCCGGAATTAAATAATAACCTTCGGTAGTATCGGCGCGCAGGCTTGCCGCCACTGTCGGCCTTGCCAGTGCCGCACCGATGGCATTTGCCACCATACCGCCGGGCGGAATTACAACCGGCAGCCCCATGCGCCTGCCAAGAGCATGAATAAGACCCGGCGCACCGCCGCCGACGCCTACAAGCTGCTGCGGGATAAAATCGCTGCCGCTTAAAACATCGCTTACCGTGTAAACAGGCTGAATGCTCCACTCGTGCAGCATATCTTTAATGGCGTTTTCAATAACGTCCAGTGCCGCGTCCAAAACAGCCTGCGCCGCCATCTCAGGCGATTCACCTTCGTGGCATAATGCGCCTAAAGCCTTAAGGGAAGCACCGGCATCGCCGAACGAAGCAAGCCCCAGCACAATCAGCGCGTCAGCCAAAGTTGCCGCCGCGCCGTCTAACGCTGCCGCGCGCCCGGCACGCTCCGGCCCAACCTTAAAGCCCTGCGGCAGTTTGGTTATGGCGCTGTCGCCGCCAATGCCCACGCTGCGCATATGGAAAGAACGCACCGCAGTCGGGTATTTGCCAATCATTGCGCCTTTTTTCGCCAAAAGAGGCTCGCCGTTATCCCAAAATGCAATATCGGTTGTAGTGCCGCCAACATCAAGCGAAATGCACTTGCCCTCCGGCGCTGCGCCGAGCGCTTCAATGCCCAGCACGCTTGCCGCCGGGCCTGTAAATACCGCTTCAACAGGCTGTTTAAGCGCCGCCTCCAAAGGCAGCGTTCCGCCGTCAGCCTTTAAAATCTGCACCGGCGCGGTAATATTGCGCTCCTTCAGCGCCCATTCCACCTGCTTGCCAAAGGCTTCAAAGGTTTTATCCACTGCCGCCGCAAAATACGCGCTGTTTGTGCGGCGTATAAAATTCAGCTCGCCGCTGAGTTCCGAACCCAAAAATACTTTTTTATACCCGCTCTTTTTTAATTCGTGCGCCAGCACATATTCGTTTTCGGGGTTGCGCACAGCAAATTTGCCGCTTACCGCCGCGGCCTGCACGCCGGAAGGTTTATCCAAAAGCCCGTAGTGTTTGTTAAACTCGGTGCGCGCCGCAATTTTGCCGCGGTGGTCAACATAGCCACTTACCAGATACGGCTCTACCGGAAAACACCCCTTTACGTTCATGCCGGGGCCAGTCATTACTGCCAAAAATACGGGCTGCGTTTTGCCTTCCGTAAGCGCATTGGTAACAATGGTGCTGCTTATAACCACACGCTCAATCTTTGCCGCGTCCGCGCCGTCCATAACGGCATCCAGCGCCGCCAGTATGCCGCGCAGCACCTCGCCGTGCGTTGTAGGGCGCTTGGCCTGCGCATGCACAACACCGTTATCTACCAAAACGGCATCTGTAAAAGTGCCGCCAACATCTATACCTAAAAGCATAATCTCACCTCTTTCCGTAAGACTCAACGTGTAATAATTCAATATGCAGGCAAAAAATACCTGCATTTTGTTTTTTATTTTTGAGCATAGGGTTGTAGTTTTTATCTACGTTTTGTCTTTAATTGTACTTTATTATTTCTAATTTACTTTTTATATCATATTTATCATTTACAATTTGTCTTTGATTAAAGGTTTATCATTATAATTTACTTTATTACTCATGTTCATTCTTTGTAACCAAAGAACGAACCAAGAAAGTTTTGCGGCTGAAAAAATTTTTAACGCGGCACTTTAGCAAAAAATAAAATTTTCCACGGAACTCGCTTCGCTCAAACACCGGGAAAATTTTATTTTCTTTCTGTAAATACCGCTAAATTTTTAATGCCGCGATTGCACTTAACCCGTACTTTTTAACTGCTTAATTCAGTATACTTTGTTTTTGTATCATACATTACGATTGCTTATTATAAAAAATATATGTAAACTACAATTATTACAGTGATAAAAACTTACGGCAACAATACTATCTAACTAAAAAATTAGCAACGTACGAATTTGGGCGGAGCGCGACTTTCAAAAAACAGGCGAAAACTTTAAATAACAAGGCACTTGCAGCAATAGCCGAGGACTGTTTGAGTTTGCGCAGCAAACGAGTTCCGCAGGCGCTGCAAGTGGCAAACTGATTTAATATTGAGCCGTTAAGTTTTTTGAGGAGCAGAGACTTTTTGGTAACTTTTTGGTCTTTTCAAAAAGTTACATGAATAAAGCCGTAAATAAAAATATAATAACATAACTACAAAGAATTAAAACAAAAAAAGAAAAAAACTCCCCCCTCTCATTTTATTTTAATCCCTCTATGTTAAACTTATAATAAAGAAAAATAAAAACAAGGCGCAGCCGGAAAGGAGGAAGGATGATGGCTTACCTGGCAGAACTTGACACACGCCTTTTGCTTTACATACAGGATGCTTTGCGTTATGAACCGCTGCACAGCTTCTGGCGCGGCATCAGCTTTTTGGGCGATTTGGGCTGGTTTTGGATTTTTACCGGCATTCTTCTTGCGCTTAATCCCAAAACGCGCACCGCAGGCATAACAGCCATTGCCGCACTTGTGTTAAGCACGTTTATCAGCAACGTTATTTTAAAAAATGCCGTTATGCGCCCGCGCCCGTTTGAGGTGCTGCCGCAGATTATTCCGCTTATTACGCACGCTTCTGGTTACTCCTTTCCTTCCGGGCACACCACCGCAGCCTTTGCCTGCGCCTTTGTGTATTACAAACTGCTGCCCAAATTTTTCGGCCTGCCCATTATGCTGCTGGCTGTAATGGTTGCCTTTTCGCGCCTGTACCTCGGCGTGCATTACCCGCTTGATGTTTTGGGCGGCATTGTTACGGCCTGGTTTGGCAGTATGCTGGCAATTAAATCGCTGCACCGCTTCAAACAAAATTAAAATGCCGCTCCGGCGGCTTTTTTTATTTCGGCTTCCTTTATCAAAAATATTGTATACAATTTTGTTTTTTATTATTTTTTTGATATAATACAAATTTGTTATAATATATTTTTTACATATTTAGGAGGCTTTATAATGAAGTTATCAACAAGAATTATGGCAGCACTGGTGCTTGGCGTTGTTGCCGGGCTGCTGCTTGGCGCAGACGGGGCCGAATTTGCCAAAACGTGGATTGCCCCCTTCGGCGCTATTTTTATGAACATGATTAAAATGACAATCGTGCCGATGGTTTTTGCTTCGCTCGTTATGGGCATGTGCAGCCTGGGCGATATTAAAAAAATCCGCCGCATCGGTATGAAAACCGTTATTTACTACCTTGTAACAACGGCGTTTGCCATTGTGCTGGGCCTTATTTTAGGCAGTGTAATTGAGCCGGGCGCAGGCATGAACCTGCCCGCTGAAGGGCTTGTTGCCTCCGCCAAAGACGCACCGCCTTTAATGCAGGTTATTGTTAATATTTTCCCCACCAACCCGATAGAATCCATGCTGAAGGCAGATATGCTGCAAATTATAGTTTTTGCACTGTTCCTCGGCCTTGGCATTTCCATGGTTGGCGAACCTGCCGATACTTTTAAAAACACCATCAACGGTCTTGCCGAAGTATCTTACAAAATTGTAGGCATTATTATGGATTTTGCCCCCATTGGCGTATTCGGCCTGATTACCCCGGTAGTTGCTTCCAACGGCCCGGCCGTGCTGCTGCCGCTGTTAAAAGTTATCGTTGCCGTTTACCTCGGCTGCTTTTTGCACGCTGTATTTGTGTATGGCGGCATGCTGAAAGTTATCGGCAAATTCAGCCCGCTTAAATTCTTTAAAGGCCTTGCACCGGCGCAGCTGCTTGCTTTTACCAGCTGCTCGTCCAACGGCACTTTACCGGTAAACCTTGCCTGCGTGCAGAAAATGGGCGTTTCCAAAGAAGTTTCCAGCTTTGTGCTGCCGCTCGGCGCAACCATTAATATGGACGGCACCGCAGTTTACCAGGGCGTATGCGCTTTATTTGTTGCCCAGCTTTACGGCGTAGACCTTAACTCTGCCCAGATGCTTACCATTGTGCTTACCGGCACATTGGCATCTATCGGCACCGCAGGCGTACCGGGCGCAGGGTTTATCATGCTTACCATGATTTTAACCGCCGTTGGCCTGCCGCTTGAAGGCTCTGCCCTTATCGCCGGTATCGACCGTATCCTTGATATGCCGCGTACCTGCGTTAACATCACCGGTGACGCTGTAGTTTCCTTCCTTGTAGACAAGGGCGAAAAAGATATTGAAGCGCGCACCGGCGTTAAATTGGTACATTAATACAGCAAGTTAAAAATTCAGGCATGGATTTTGCGTCCATGCCTTTTTGTTTTATTTAGGTGGATTATACTCCTTGCCCATTTCTTTTTTTATAATTTCTTCGATGTTTTCCGTTGCTATGTTTTTAGCTGCATTATAATCAGCGTTAACTGTAATTAAATTTGTTTTTCCTCCGCAAGAATCACACACTCCGGAATGATTTTGTTCTTTATTGCAGTTTTCACACAGATATAAAGAACCATAACCACAATTTTTGCAAACAAATACTGATTGTTCCGGGCGGTTTTCTCTATCAATAAATCCACACCGCGAACAACGCTGGCTCGTTTTATACGGATTAATCTTTTTAAATAAAATTCCGTATTCAACTGCTTTTTCTTTTATTTTTTGCTGTAAATCATAATACGGCCAATCTTTTAAAAAGACATTATCTTTTGTAATTCCTGTTAAATCTTCCATTTGTATAACGGCACATTTATTCTTTACAGCAATCTCCACAAGATGACGGGCATATCGGTGGTTAATTAAATTTCTAAAATTCTTTTCTTTTTCACGCAATGCTTCAACCGGTTTCAAACGCCGCTTTACTCCATGACCAATTCTGCCATCGCCACAATATTTACCTTGATTTTGTATTGTGATACGCCTTGCACGTACCGATTTACGGAAACGCTCTATCTCTCCGCCATCAATGCTTCCACGTTTATACGAATCATTAAAAGCATAATAAACGGCTTTTGCAATTCCTAAATCTATACCCATAATTCTGCCGTCAACAACCTCTGTATTCCTCTCGGTAAAATCATACGGTATTATGCAAAACCATTTTTTCTTATTACTTATAATCTGCAAGCCTTTTTGCTTTAACTCTCCGGCAATAATCCTATTCAATATAGTTTTTGAAGAATTATCCTTGACCTTTAAAAGCATATTGTAATTAGTTTGCCTATTTGATTTTTTAGACAACAAATTTACTTTGATTATATAATTTTCGCGCTCAGTTTCATTGATTTTAAAAATTTTATAACTTTTATTATGTACTGGTATTGGCACTTCTAATTTAAATGAAGTTAACGACCTTTTTAACGATAGAACATCTTTCTTTTCATTATTCCATTTTCTTGTTGCAACTTGGTCAGTTTGATTAATAATACTTGCAGCAATATCAGGAAACATCCCTGTTAGTTGTGAATATAAATCTGTTTTTTCTTTAAAATCTTTAGGATTCGGATAGACTCCATTTTGATTTTTATAATCAATCTTAAATCTTTCCCATAAATACCTTTGCGTAATAGCATAATTTTCTGCTTTAGCACAAGCATAACGCACATCACGCAGAACTTGCCCCAATTCATTCCATGTTACAACATTTTCAGCATCAGATTCATTATAAGGTTTGACAATTTCTAAACGTATTGCTTTTATACTCATTGTTACCTCAAAATAAAAATATAGATAGATATGCGCAAGTTATAACTTCGTTGCAGAAAATACACAAAGTAAAGTCTTCAATCTGCAGATATGTGTAAGTTATAACATCTTGAACTTTGGAAACAAGGTTTAAAGTATCGTTCTTCAATCCGCAGATATGCGTAAGTTATAACTTACAGCCTTTGGGATGTGTTGCAGAAAATAAACTCTTCAATCCGCAGATATGCGTAAGTTATAACAGAATTGTAGCACCGGCGGCTACCTTTATAGCAATCTTCAATCCGCAGATATGCGTAAGTTATAACTGCAAACGAAGCCAACAGCACCACTTGCCAAACAACGCAAAAAAGTTGCGAACTGCCATAAATAGCAAAAGCCACGAATCTGCTCATGCCGTTTTTATGGGTCATTATCTGCAAATTGTCTGCTAAAAGCAGATGTGTGACTTATGTTCGCACATAATCACTTAGCGAGCGTTATTAACATTAAAGCTAACACTTCTCGCCTTAAGGACGCAAAGCCGCCCTGTAAAAATATTTTATCATATTTGCCGTTACTTATCTATGGCATTAAAACATTAATTAAAGGCAGGCTTTTTGCTGCGCACGGCGAAGTATTACAGCAGCAATAATTTTTAAGATTGTGAGGTGTAATTATGAAACAGGGTTATTTTAATACGGCCGACAGTGCCCATTTGTATTACGAAGTACGCGGCACAGGGCGCCCGCTGGTGTTAATTCACGGCTGGCAGTGCTCGCACGTCTTCTGGCAGCGCAACGTGGATGAACTTGCCAGGTATTTTACCGTTGTTACGCTAGACCTGCGCGGACACGGCAACTCCTCCAAAGGGCTGCACGGCATTACCATTAAACAGTTTGCCTGTGATGTTTATGACTTAATTAACTACCTCGATTTAAAAGACGCCGTTGTTATGGGCTGGTCCATGGGCGGGCCGATTGTGCTTTCGTACTTTGACCAGTTCGGGCAGGAACAGATTAAAGGCCTCGGCCTGATCGACATGACGCCGTTCCCCTTCAGCCCCGAACCGTGGAATACGCAGGGACTGCACGGCTACAATATGGACGGCTTTAACGTTATTGCCCAGCGCCTTGCTTATGACCGCGAAGCATATTTTGAAACCTTTGCCAACAATATTTTTAAAGACGGCAAACGCCCTGCCGGAACCGACTGGGTAATTGAGGAATTCAGAAAACTGCCGCCATGGATTTCGGCAGCAATTTATTCGGATTACCTTTCCAGCGATTTTACGGGCGTACTGCCCACCATTGACGTGCCCGTAATTGTTATGAACGCCGACGGCCCGGTATTTACCGCAGGCATTAAACAGGGGCAGCACATTGCAGCGCAGCTTCCTTACGGCCAGTTTGAAGCCTTTACGGAAAGCGGGCATATGCTGTTTTATGAAGAAGCAGCTAAATTTAACGCATTAGTGCGCGATTTTGTTACTAAATGCAACGCATAGGAGGTTAGCGGCAGCGCCGCAGATTGATAATGAAATTAGTTTTACAGCGTGTTAAAAAAAGCAGTGTTGCCATTGACGGAAAAATTAAAGGCAGCATTGGCTGCGGCTTTGTTGCACTTGTGGGCTTTGGCCCGAATGATGACAGCAGCGTTTTGGCGCCCATGGCAGATAAAATGCTGAACCTGCGTGTTTTTGAAGACGACGCGGGCAAAATGAATTTAAGTTTGCTGGATGTAGGCGGCAGCGTACTTTCCATATCGCAGTTTACGCTGTACGCTTCCTGCCGCCACGGCAGGCGCCCCAGTTTCAGCGGCGCGGCAGAACCGGGGCTTGCTTCCCGCCTGTATGATGAATTTAACGCCATTACTGCCGCTAAAGGCGTAAACGTACAAACCGGCGAATTTGGTGCGGAAATGCTGGTAGAAATACATAACGACGGGCCTGTTACCATAATTTTAGACAGCGATACCGATTTGGCAAAAACAAAATAAATACACAGCAAAAAGAGGGTATACCGCAAAGGATATGCCCTCTTTTATTTATGCCTATATGTATTTTATGTTAAGCGGGCGGCAGCACCAGCAGCAGCGTGCCTATAACAAGGCACAGCAGCCCCGCCATGCTGCGCAGCGTCAGCCTTTCGCCAAAAAACGCACCCGCCTGTAATTTAAGCTATATTGTGGCGCGCCGCTTCGGCAAATTCCGGGTTATCATAAATATTGCCGATAACCGTAAAGCCGTTGCCGTTGGCGCGCAGGTTATCCAGAAACTGCACGGCATTAATGGTAAAAATGCCGTCGGCAGCTACTCTGAAGCCTTCGTGGGTTTCTTCAATAAGCACAACGTCATGTGCACAGGCGTTGTCTGCCGTCTGCTTTTTGGCAACCGGTACATTAAACCGTACATAATCACCTGCAAACACCGGCATGCCTTCGCTGTCTTCCACGCCGGTGCAAAGCCCCAGCGTATTTCTTTCAATGCCTACGGTTTCAATAAGATGCCCTTTTATATCAACGCCATCTACTTTTTTACTCATCTCGCAGATAGCAGCATCGTCCGGAATCATGCACGCTCCGTCCAGCAGCGGCAGGGAAATTCCGTAAACCCAGCTGCCGTTGTCAGTTCTTTTGGCGCGGTAAAAATTATCCATGGCTTTTCCCCCATTCACAAACAAATTTAAGTTATCTTTTTACGCTTTTATTGTAACGGCATAAGCTGAAATTTATATTAAAACAATGTTAAGTTTTGCCTGTCAGGCGCTTTTTAAAATATACCAGCCACCTTTTTCGCCGGTTACCAGCCATTTGCCGTTACTGCCGTTTAAAAATTTGCCGGCTTCGTTCTTTTTTACCAGAAGCAGCTGCCCGCGCCTGCCAAACGAATTAATGCCTTCAAAGGGCATTACGTTTTTTACCTTCCAGCTGTACGCTTTGGGCGCAAAGCTTGCCAGGTCTTCATCGGGCACCAGCTTAATAATTTTTTTGCCGGAATAGAATACTGCCGATGTGGAATATTTACCGTACACGCCAATTTCATCAACCGCACGGTAGCTCTGCGCAAGTTCCAGCCCAATTTCCTTATCGGAACGCAGGCTGCTGAACGGCACTGCCACTTCGTTAATAAGCAGCAGGTTAAATGCAAGCGCCGTTACGGCGATAACGCCTGCGGCCGTAAGCCCGTTTTCAAGGCTGATGCTTATCCAGCTGATGCCGATAACGGCAAGCACCACCGCGCCGATTAAAATTACCGTGCCAATGCTGATGATACTGTTCCACCAGCACCACAGCGCGCCGCCAAAGAGGGCAATGTAAATTAGGTCGCGCACAATTAAAGTGCCCGCCGTTACGGCGTTCCACTTCTTTTCCAAAAGGTAGTTACCCAAAAGCAATGCCAGCGGAAACAGCATTGGGTAGGTATAAGTTAAATACTTGGTTGCCATGTTCTGGAAGAAAAAGAACACCGTTGCCTCCCAGATGAGCAGAAAACCAGTTTTTTCATCCGGCCTGCGCCATTTGCCGTCTTCACGCAGTGTGCGCCACAAAAAGCGCGGCAACAGCCCGCTCCACGGAAAGAGCGCCAGAAGCAGCACCAGAGTATAATAGTAAAACACGTTATCACGAGGATGCTCGGAAACGGTGGCGCGCAAAAAATTGTGCGTGCCGAAGAACTGGTCTATAAACGCGCTGCCGTGCAGGTTATACATGGCCACATACCACGGTGCGGCAATTAAAAAGAACAGCAGCCCTCCGCTGAAAACCTTCATGTTTTTAATTTCGCGCCAGCCGCGGGTAAAAACCAGAAACAGCACCATAATAAGGCCCGGCAGCAAAAAGCCTATCGGCCCTTTGGTTAAGGTTGCCAGCGCCATGCCTGTATACATGCCGTAATAGTAATTTTTCTGCTGCGTGCTGTACCCAAGGTAAAAAAACACCAGCGCCATGCTGAAAAAGAAAAACAGCGTGCTGTCGGTAATAACCGATTTACTGATGAGGAAAAACTCCGTGCTGGTCATTAAAATAACGCCGCTCCAGAACGCAGTTTTTTCGCCGTAAAGTTTTTTGGCAGCATAAACCAGCAGCCCAAGCCCTGCCATGCCGAACAGCGCAGGGAAAAAGCGTGCGGCAAATTCGTTAAAGCCAAAAATTTTAAAGCCTGCCGCCGTAAGCCAGTAAAAAAATACCGGCTTGTCATACCAGTAATTGCCATAAATCTGCGGCGAAATCCAGTCGCCGCTCAAAACCATTTCTTTAGCCGTCAGCGCATAATTCGATTCCACGGAATCAGTAATCCACAGCTGCCCGTTGCCAAAAAACAAAAGCAGCGCCGCCAGGCTCCAAAATAACCACCATCCATAACGTCTCATAAAAAATCAACTCCCTAACTTCAGCTTGTCTTAATTGTACTTAAAGCCAATTAAACAAAACTGAAACAGGGAGTTAGTTATATGAAACCAATCTTAAATTTCAGCGGTACAACGGCAAACGTACCGTAAAAATGCTTCCGTGCGGGCTGCGCGGTTTAACGCTTACCGTTCCGCCGTGGCGCACCACAATTATGCGGGCAATGTTAAGCCCAAGCCCAAATCCGCCTACTGCGCGCGAACGTGCCTTATCGACACGGTAAAAGCGTTCAAAAATTTTCTGCGCATCGCTTTCGCTGATGCCTATGCCTTCATCCATTACTTTTATAACGGCGTGCATGGAATCGGCGTCAACCGTAACCGTGATTGTGCCGCTTTCCGAATACTTAATGGCATTGTCGATAAAAATTATAAGCAGCTGCTCCATTTTATTCTTATCGCCAAGTATGAACACCTGCCGCGCGTCACCGGCAGCATATTCCAGCCCCAGCCCTTTTTGGGCTGCCAGCGGGCGCATTTTATTGCATACCTTAACGGCAACCTCCGTTAAATCTACCTTTGTCCGGGCCAGCGGCGTATTTTCTTCGTCGCCGCGCGCCAAAGCCAATAGCGCTTCAATAAGCCTCGACATATACTTTGTTTCGTGCTGCATATCGCGCAGAACCTCCTGCGCAAAACCGCTCAGCTTGCTTTCGTCGTCATTCTGCAAACTCTCCACGCCAAGGCTCAGCACCGTAAGCGGCGTACGCAGTTCATGCGAAGCATCGGCGGCAAATTCATGCTCGCGCGCAAATAAAATTTCCAGCGGCTTAATGTTTTTGGCAGCCATATAATAGCCGCCGCCTGCCGCCAGCATAATGCACACCGCACACAGCAAAAACAAAAAGTACATACCGTCTACGGCCATGTCGTAATAATCTTCCAAATTTAAAAAGGTGTACAGGCGTGCCTGAATCTGCCCGTTTTCCCAAAAAGTGCACCCGCCTGCCAAAAAGAAATGCAAGGTGCCTTTTTTATCCCTGAAATACAGCAGCTCCGTTTCGTTCTCAGGCTCCGGCCACGATGCACGTATTGCGGTTAATGCCGCTGCGTAAGGGCTGTCCGTCATCTGGTCAATAATGATATTGCCGTCAGCGTCATACATCAGCGACATCATTTCGCCTTTTTTTACGAGCGCCGGGTCTACCGGCAGTTCGCCGCTGCCAATCCATTCGCGCCATTCGTCGTAAATATCGGCAATAAGCATATCCTTTTCCGTTCTTAAAACGGAAATACAGCCGATAGCCACCGTTACTGCAACGACAAACACCATTATTAAACTGAAAATACCTGTATAAATAAGGGTCAGGCGTTTTTTTAATTTATCGAACATTATCGTCTGCCTCTGCCAGATACCCAACGCCGCGGATGGTTTTTATAAGTGTTTCGCCCTTTATTTCCTTAAGCTTGCGCCTTAACGCGCCGATGTGCACATCAAGGTTGTTTTCGGTAATATCGCTTTCAATGCCCCAGACGCGTTCCAAAATTACGTCACGCGGAATTATTTTGCCTGCGTTGCGCAAAAGCAGTTCTATCAGCTTAAATTCGCGCGGGCGCAGCTGCACTTTGCTGCCGCCGTAGCTTATTGTGTAATCGCCGCTGTTTAAAACAAAGCCCTTGTATTCAACATTTTCTTCCATGTAGCTGCCCTGGCGGCGTACCAGCGCATTTAAACGCGCCAGAAGTTCGGCAACGGCAAAAGGCTTAACCAGATAATCGTCCGCACCGGCGTTAAGCCCGTTTACCTTGTCGTCCAAGCTGTCGCGCGCGGTAAGCATTAAAATTTTGCCCTGATAATCTTCGCTGCGCAAAACACTGCACAGTTTTATGCCGCTCATGCCCGGCATCATCCAGTCCAGCACCAAAACGTCATAACCGTCGGCATAACATTCATCGTATGCCGATTCGCCGTTTGTAACCCATTTTACATTGATGCCGTTTTTGCTTAAAATTGTTTTCAGCATTTTTCCGAGGCGCAAATCATCTTCGGCCAGTAAAATTTTCATTATATATCACCTGCTTTTTATAAGCACTATAACCATATAATCTTAAAATAAACTGAAATAAACCTTAATTTCCCGTTTTTAACGGCATTTGCTTTTACTAAACTGCCGTTTTTGTGTTTTAACGCCGTTATACCTTTATTATAACGGCAAAAAGCCCCCGGTAAACATTAAAGCCCCGCCAAAAGGCAGGGCTTTGATTATTTCAGCAGCGCTTTTACTTCATCCGCACTGATGGTTATAAACTTTTTAACGGTGTACAGGTTTTCACGCCCGCGGCATTCCCAGAACAGGGCAACATCAAAATCGGGCAGGCCGTTTACGGCTTCTTTAAGGCTTGCGCCGTGCATGGGCGTAAGCTCAAATTTGGCAGTCATGGTTTTATTGCCGCCCTTGGGCATTACCAGCGCTTCAAAATAATCGTCATCGCGCGGTACATCTTTTAAATTAATTTTGCCGCGCACCAGCGCTTTGTCGTACTGCTCCTGCGGCAGGTAAATACGCATAAAAGCGTCAAGCACAAGCCCTTCATCGCCGCCTTCGTTGGTAAACGGCACATCAACGCTGAAGCAAAGTTTATTATCGGTTTTATCCGTAAGTTCCGCTTTGGTGCGGTTTTTAACATCAAATACAAATCTGTGTTTGGGCTGCATCATAATAAATACTGCCACAGCCACTACGCCCAGCAGGAAAAGCCCGGCGATAATTTCAATTATAAACAGCATCACAAGCCCTCCTTATTTGGCGTAATTTTTAATAATAACAACAGGCGTTTTCTGGCTTCCGTTGCCGAACGGGTTGTCAATTAAAATTTTGGCAACCTTGTCGGGGTCAACGCCTTCGCTCCAGCCAAGCACGGCGGCACGTTTAAGGTCGTTAACATCGGCAATGGCCGCACCGTAAGCGCCGGTGGCTTTTTTAATGCTTTCGCTTACTTTATGGGGTTCAAACGGGCCGTAAACAATGTGCTTGTCGTACGGCGGCATGGTGCCGGTAACGTCGTCAATCAGGCGTGCCTGGTATCCTGCCATCTGATAAAACACGCCGCGTTTGCCAACGCATTTGGCGGCAAAACCGCAGATAACGGCAATAATTACTTTCATTGCGCCTTCGGCATCCAAAAGGGCCTGCATGCTGTACCAGCCGCTGATGCTGCCTTTGGCTGGGAACAAATGGCACAGAGTTTTGGCTAAAAAGCCTGGTTTAAAATCTTCGCAGCGTTTGGCGCCGTCCTGCGTAATGGCAACAACGCTTTCTGCCGCGCACACAACGTCATGCGGGCCTATTTTGTCTTTGCCGTATTCCAAAATGGCGTCAACTATATTATCGTGGTGCGTCAAAATACGGGTCGGCACCGGTATAATTTCATATTTTGCTTCCATCAGTGTTTCTCCTCTGCCTGCTCTTTTTGGTAAAAAGCATTAATTCTGTCATAAAAATCGCCGCTAAGGCGGATAATATGCCCGTTATTATCGGTAAACACATTGCGCGAGCAGCCTTCTGCCAGCAATGCGCCATCTTTTTTGCGGACGATGCGGTAAGTAAAATCCATTTTGGCGCGGCTGAAAGCGGTCATTTCTGCGCAAATTTCAATTTCGTCATCATACAGCGCCGATTCTTTATAATTGGCTTCTACATGAGTAATAGGGAAAATTATGTTGGCGTTCATCAGCTCCCACAGCTCCACGCCGGCAACGCGCAGCCAGGCCACACGCCCCATCTCAAACCAGCGGAAGTAGTTGCTGTGATGCACAACGCCCATCATATCAGTTTCTACATAACGTACACGGTCACAAATGCTTACCATATAAACGCTCCTTATATTTCAGTTATTTCAAATTCATCTTACAGATATTTTATTATACCACTGTTAAATTTAAGGTGCAATTATGCAGTGTATTAAAAAATTTACTTATGCTGAATTAACCGGTTCTTTACTGCTATATAGAGCAAAATCTGTACTTTACTTCATTATTTACTTCATTATATGTTTTTCATCTGCGCCCAGGCAAAATTAAAAACCGGGAGCAATATCTCCCGGTTTTTATGCCCATGTTTTATAAGGCAGCAATAGTTTCACGTTTTATTACAGCACAGCAAAATTTATTTTACAATTACAACCGGTACTTTGGCATAGTGTACAATATGGTTGCTTACACTGCCAAGCAGCAGTTCCTTAATGCCGGAAAGGCCTCTGGAGCCCATAACAATCATACCGGCACCGGATTTTTCGGCTGCGCTCAAAATCATTTCAGGCGGATAGCCAACCTGGTATTCATATTCTGCTTCAACGGAACCGCCGATACGTTCTTTAGCCTGAGCCAAAAGTTTGTCACCCAAATCATCAAGGCCGGAAACTTCTGTTGCCAGCATCGGGTCGTCCATATCATACATGGCAAGCAAAGCGCCGCTGTCGCTGGGTTTTAAAGCCGTATAAACAAACAGGCTGCATTTCATGCCTTTTGCAAGTTCTGCTGCGTAATCAAGTGCTTTCCATGCGTGTTCACTGCCGTCAATTGCAACAAAAATCTTTTTCATAGTAAATGCCTCCTTTAAAAAGGTACAGCGCTTTTAATCCCCCAACAGGACAACTCCTGTTTTCACTTATAATGTAACACCATTTTACATTTTTGTCAAAAAAATAAAAAGAAAATATTTGTACTTTTAATTTTGCATAAAGTGTTTTTCAAAAGGATTTGCCAAATATAATATTCTGCAATTTTTACCTATAAAAACAAAACAGGCGCGGATAAAATCCACGCCTTAATTTTTTATTGGAGCCACAAACAGGACTCGAACCTGCGACCCTCTCATTACGAATGAGATGCTCTACCAACTGAGCTATTGTGGCTTAACGGCAATATTATAATATAAACACTGCTTGCTTGGCAAGCGGTATTTTAAATTATTCGGCAGCTTTTTCTGCTTCAACCAGTTTTTTGGGTTTGCGGCCGCGGCGTTTCGGTTCGCCTGCATAGCCGTTCTTTTTAACTACTTTTATAAGTTCGGTAATAAAATGCAGTTCCTGGGCAGAGCAGTCTTTTAAGAGGTCAGCCAGTTCATTCTGGAAAATTTTTTCGCTGCGTTTAATATTATCGCACAAAAGTTCATCCACCGATACATCAAGTACATTAGCCAAATGAATAATGGTCGGTAATCCCAGTTTGGTATTGCCGGTTTCAATGTTGCTGATATGAGGGGTGGACAGACCAATGAGATTGGCGATGTAGCCCTGAGTAACGCCTTTACGTGCACGCGCAGCTTTAATTCTTACCCCAATCGCTTTGTAATTGATATCCATATTCCCAACTCCTTTGTATTTAATTCCGACACGTACCTTCTATCAGGATAAACATGTGGTTTAAATTTAAGTAAAATAGTAATTCTTAAAGCTTATTACATTATACCCTAATATTTACCATTAGGCAATGGTTAAATTAATAAATTTATAAATTTGTTGTAATATTTTATTTTTTAGGTATAGAAAGCAGTATAACGGTAATAATGATGCAGGCCATGCCAATTAAATCTACCGCCGTAAGCGGAGTTTTAAGCCACAGCACAACGGCTATAATTGACGCCAGCGGCTCGGCGCAGCTGATGAGGCTTGCTTTGGTAGAGCCTACAACTTTAAGCCCCACCAAAAACAGCGAATAGCTTAAAACCGTAGCGCCTATAACAAGATAAATAAAAGCAATTACCGCGCCGGTATCCCAGCTGCCGGTAGGTTCAAACGGGTTTACAAAAAAGCACAAAAGTGTTCCCGAAAGAAGCTGCCCCCAGCCAACCACCAGCGTGGTGCTGAATTTTTGCAGAAGGCGCATGGGCTGCACCGTATAAAACGCCAGCGATACTGCCGATATCAGGCCGATTGCCAAAGCCTCCGGCGAAAGCACCACATTATTGATATCGCCGTGGGTGGATATTAAAAACACGCCCACAAGTGCAAAAATAATACCTAAAAATTCGCGCCCTTCCGGCAGGCGGCGGCTTTTAAAACTCATCCACAGCATAACAAACACCGGCGAAGTATATTGCAGCACCGTTGCCGTTGCCGCATTGCACAGCGAAATGGTGTAATAAAAACCAAACTGCGCGCCCAAAAGCCCCAAAAAGCTGAAGGCAAGCTGGTCTTTAGTATCGCGCTTATCCGCAAAAATGCGGAAAATATTTTCGCCGCGCAAAAGCAGATAACCTAAAAAAATGAACCCTGCCAGCACCTGCCGCACCGCAATAAGCCACGGTGCCGTAACACTGTGAAACTGGTACAAAAACTGTCCGCATACGCCGCCCAGCCCCCAGGCTGCTGCCGACAGCAGAATTAATATGACGCCGCTTTTAAATGACAAGTTTAATCTCCTTAACTCTCTTAACTATATTATAAAACAAATTGTGCCAGATTACAAAAAACTGCACTGCAAAAGTTACTTGCCATAACCATTGCGGTGCAGTTTGTTATGCCGTTAATAATACTTTATTACAAAAGATACAGCCAGGTAAGCAGCAGGAAGGTTGGGATTAAAATGCAGCCGGACCATAACAGGTAACCGAAGAAGGTAGGCATTTTCAGCCCGCGTTCCTGCACAATGGAAAGCACCATGAAGTTAGGCGCATTGCCGATATAGCTGTTGGCACCCATAAATACCGCGCCCATAGAAATAGCCATTAAGGTTTTGGCGCCTTCCGTCATCAGCACCTGGGCTTCGCCGCCTGCCATGTTAAAGAATGCAAGGTAGGTAGGAGCGTTGTCGAGGAAGCTGGAAAGCGCGCCGGTCATCCAGAAGTACATGGCGTTGTTGGCACTGCCGTCGGGGTTGGTAACAAGCGCAACAACCGGGGCAAAAGCACCGTCAAGCCCTGCACGCAGCATTTCAAGCACCGGCACAATGGTAACAAAAATGCCAAAGAACAATTTGCCTACTTCCAGAATCGGGTCCCAGCCAAACTGGTTTGCTTCGCGCACTTCTTTGCTGGTTAGTTTAAGCGAAAGCCCTGCCGCCAGAAGGAAGATAACGTCGCGCAGCACGCCTTCACCGGCAAGATGCACACCTAAAATTTCAAAGGAAACACCGCTGTGCCATATACCTGCCATTAAAACAGCACTTACGATAACGGCGAGCAGCAAAAAGTTAATTTTGCCATCGATGCCGAACGGTTCTTTCGGATAGTGGGATTCTTTTTCAAGAAATTCAGCTTTTTCTTTATTAAAGAGAATGGTATCAGCAATAAAATAAATGAGGAGCAAAAGTCCTACCGCAGTCAGCATCGGCACAATTAAATGCTCGGTAGTCCAAAAGAATTCAACTCCGCGCAAAAAGCCCAAAAACAGCGGCGGGTCGCCCAACGGCGTAAGCGAGCCTGCAATGTTTGCTACAATAAAAATGAAGAACACAAAAGTGTGCATATCGTAACGCCTGTGCGCATTAGCCGCAATAAGCGGACGGATTAACAGCATGGCCGCGCCGGTGGTGCCCATGATGTTGGCACATACAGCGCCCAGTGCCAGAAACGCAGTGTTAACCGCCGGGCGCCCGATAAAGCTTGAACGGATATGAATGCCGCCCGCAACCGTATACAGCGAACCGACGAAAATAATAAACGGAATATAATCGGCAATAAGCGCATGTGCGATGGAGTTAACCGCCACACCGCCGCCGTAGGAGATAAACATCGGCACGGCGCACGCCAGAGCCCAGAAAACAGCTACCTTGCCAAAATGATGATGCCAGAAATTTGGCACAACCAGCGGACAGATTGCAATACATAAAAGCACGCCTATAAAGGGCACGGCCCACACAAATGACAGTTCGCCGCCGTTAAGCCCTGCCGCAAATGCGGGCTGCGGCAGCATCATGGTGCTGAATGCAGCCAGTGCAGCCAGATTATTGCGCTTAAACATTAAAACCACTCCCCACAAATTTATTAAACCAGCGTATTAATAACAATACTGGTATATATTTAGACAAAATTTTATAAAATCCTGCATATAGCTTATGTATACAACCAGCTTTACAGAAGGCTTATTTCTTCAAAACTGCTTCTTTCCATGTCAAGCATCCGCTCCGCAATGGCTTTGCCGCGGTTTAAATCGGCCGTAAAGCAAACCCTGCTGCGCCCCGTGCCCTGCATTTTTAAAAGCCCTGCGCGTTCCAGAAAAATTCTTGCCTGCAAGGCGGTTGCTTCCGCCGGGTCTAAAACTGTAACGCTTTCGCCGAAGCCTTTTTCAATTTCCGCACGGATAAACGGGTAATGCGTACAAGATAAAAGCACCGTATCCACACCGGCCTCCTTCAACGGCGCAGAATACCTCGCAACAGCGTCTTCAATTGCCGCCCCGCTGAAAACGCCCTGCTCAATCAGTGGCACAAAATCTGGGCAGCCCTGCGCAAAAACTTCCGCGTCCGCGTCAAGCGCGTTAACGGCAGCCTTGTGCGCGCCGCTTGCCACGGTAAAAGGCGTTGCCATTACGCCGATTTTTTTGTTTTTGGTTACGCCAAGCGCCAGCTCTGCTCCCTTGCTCATGCCGACAACGTCAAACGCATAACCGTTTCTGATGCTTTCCGTTCCCAAAACGGTAATGGTGTTGCAGGCCACAACTAAAAGCTTAATGCCCGCATTGTCAAGATAATCCGTCAGGTCATGCACCATGGCGCGAATTTCCTTTTCCGGGCGCTGCCCGTAAGGTGTGCGCGCCGTATCGCCGATATATAAAAAATCCTCGTGCGGCAGTGCCTGCTGCAAAACTTTCAGCACACTCAGTCCGCCAACGCCGGAATCAATAACGCCTACCGGCAAGTTTTTATCCATTTATATCTCCCCCAAAGCAAAGTAAAATCATAGCTCTATTATAGCCCTTTTGCCTGCAATTTTATACAAAAAATTTTTATAAAAGGCATATTTTATTAAGCCAAAGATATTTTGTAATATTTTTAACAGTTTTAAACATATTGACAGTTTTTTATTTATCCACGATAATAGAAAAGCTGTGACTCTTTCCGGCAGGAAGGAGGTGTGGCTTTGGACGGCATCTCTGCATTCATTGTATCTGTCGCGGCAAGTATAACGGCCTATTATATTTGCAAGTGGCTGGACAGATATCTGTAAGCACAGTCAGCCCAAAATAAAAAACCGGGAGCGGCCACTCCCGGTTTTTTCATGCCATTAAAATCCTTCCAGCAGTGAAGGTAACTGTAAAATGACATCTCTGCTTTGCTCCTTTATTATAGCACCCGTATGCTGTAAAAGCAAATTCAAAATTCAACGCGTTTTGCACTGCGGCAGATAATATCAAGCGCAAAAACGCGCCTTATGCTATAATAAACTCAAACTAATATTTAAATTAAGAGGATTTTAACATGCCGCAGCAAACCGGTTTCGCACGCAGCTATGAACTGCTTTTAATAGCAGTTATCGCCGCCAGGGCAACAAGCTTTATTTTCAGCAAAATGATTTTGGAAAGCCTTGCGCCTTTTAACCTTTTGGCAGTACGTTTTATAATTGCCTTTGTACTTCTGGCGCTTATTTTTAATAAAGCAGTGCGCAGCCTCTCCGTGCGCGATTTACTTGCGGGCACAGTTATTGGCACAGCCTTTTCTATTACCATGGCGTGCGAGATGATTGCCCTGACGCAGGCGGCATCATCGCTCGTATCACTTTTGGAAAACTGCGCCATTATTTTTGTGCCGCTGCTTGAAATTCTTTTATATAAAAAGCTGCCCGGCAAACTTACAATAATCAGCACAGGCATGGCCATGCTTGGCGTTGTGCTTCTGGCACTGGGCCAGGGAGAGTTAAGCGGCGGCTTTACATGGGGGCTTGCAGCAGGCCTTTGTTATGCGGCGGCAATAATTGTAACAGAGCGCCTTTCACACGGCAGCACCGCCACGCTTGGCATAGGCATAGTGCAGGTTGGCACTATGGGCGTGCTTTCGTTTTTGGCCATGCTGCTTACGGAAACGCCGCAGCTGCCGCAGTCCGGCTCGCAATGGCTGATGCTTGCCATGCTTATAATAGTATGCACCGGCTTTGGCTTTACCTTGCAGCCCATGGCGCAAAGCCATGTCAGCGCCGCACGCGCAGGATTGTTCTGCGCCGTAAGCCCTGCCATAGCCGCACTTTTAGGCGTAACTGTATTAGGCGAACCCTTCGGCACGCTTGACGTTTTGGGGCTCGTTTTAATACTCGCCAGCATTATTATGCCGTATATAAAGGATTAATTATGATTACTTCACAAATACAGGCAACTTTACCCTACAACATAAAAACCGTATGGACAACTGTTACCGACATAAAAAACTACCATTGGCGCAGTGATTTAAGCCATACCGAGGTATTAAACAAGTACCAGTTCACCGAATATGCCAAAAACGGCACGCCAACCCATTTTACAACAACTGTTTTTAAACCGTATTCCTGTTGGGAATTTACACTTGAAAACAGCAGCATCAGCGGCCGCTGGCGCGGAATTTTTGTTGAACAGGGAACTTCTACACTTGTAAACTTTACCGAAGAAATTACCTCTAAAAAGTTTTATTTAAAACCAATATTAAAATTTTATCTGCGCAGGCAGCAAAAACTTTTTATAAAAGATTTACAAACCTACTTGCAAAAGAAGGAAACCAAATGCAAATCATAAAAGTAACCAGCAACAAAAAACAATATTTGCCGCTGCTTTTACTGGCAGATGAAGAAGAAGCAATGATTGACCGCTATTTGGAGCGCGGCACCATGTATGTGATTGAAGACGGTGACGTTATAGCAGAATGCCTTGTAACAGATGAAGGCGACGGCATTTTGGAAATAAAAAGCCTTGCCACGCTACCGCAGTTCCAACGCCGCGGCTACGCCAAAGCGCTGATTAATTTTATAGAAGCAAAATACAAGGGCCGCTTTAAAATTTTGCAGGCCGGTACCGGCGACAGCCCTGCCACCGTGCCTTTTTACCAAAAGCTCGGCTTTGTACGCTCGCATATTATAAAAAACTTTTTTACCGATAATTACAGCCGCCCCATCTATGACGGCGGCGTACTGCTGACAAATATGGTTTATCTGCGCAAGCGGTTATAAAGGAGGATTTTATGCAGCTATACGAACTCGTCAATAAATATCATGTAGGCACAACTTTAAGCTGCGCCGAGGCTATGTTTAAAGCCTGCAACGAATATTACGGCTTAAACCTGCCGGAAAATACGCGGAAAATGTTCTCCATTATGGGCATCGGCATGCAAACACAGCTTTCGTGCTGCGGCGCCTTTACCGTTGCCGTTGGCATTATCGGCCTTGTTACCGCACAGGACGGGCAGGAGGACAGCGAGAATTTTCATGGTTACAGCATGGTAACAGAACTGACGGACTTTGTTATTGAAAAATTCGGCACGCTGCAATGCGCCACCCTGCACGATATGCAAATTGCAGGCTATGAAAACCCCTGCCACCTTATTGTGGAAGAAATTGCCAAAAAGCTGGAAGAACTGCTTGCCAAAGACGAGCTGCACAAACATTTTAACAACAACCTGCAATAACTCGGGCATACAAAAAAGCACTACCCAATACGGATAGTGCTTTTATATTGCCATCTTAAGGCTTTTAATCAGCCTTTTTTAAATATTCCGAGCGGTTTGCCCAGCGGCCAGAACACGCGCCCGAAGAAATTATTTAAAAATACCGCGCCTGCGCCGTACATCGAAAGCAGCGAAATCGCCAGTTCCGAATAAGCGGCAACATCGTGCGCCCAGTGCCCGCCGATACCAAGAGTATCAAGCCCCAGGCACAAAAGCAGTATATCAATCAGGAGCATATCCATAAATAAAAATGTGTTGGCTTCCGCTGCGGCAATAGTGCCGATGCACGCAAACATAAAGTAGGCCAGAAAGGCAAAGCCCAGCGCCTTGGGGTCTACCCCCGCTGCCAGCCCCGCACCGAAAGTGCCGGCCTTAATCATCCAGCTCATCGCTACGCCCGACCAGAAAAAGCCGAATGCGCCGAAGATTGATGCTCCAAAAATATTCTTGTGGCAAAAATCGAAATAGGCGGCGAGCAGTTGAGCAAATGAACCGCAGACCAGTGCCCAGGGAATGACCCACGAAACATCGCTGACCACACCCAGCTTCTGCATGGATGCAACAAACGTCACCACGGAAAGTCCGAACAATCCGAGCGGCGTCGGGTCGGCGACGGCAATCTGCACCTGCCTGGTTTCATTGTTGTCTGAACTCATCGTTTATTCCTCCTTATTAAATTTTGTATTGATATGCCTTGGCATAAATACCTTTAGTGTGCTTTACACGAGATACAGCCATGTAAGCAGCAGGAAAATGGGTATTAAAATACCTACGCTCCACAGCAGATAGCCGAAAAAGCTCGGCATTTTCAAGCCGCGGTTCTGCACAATGGCAACCACCATAAAGTTCGGCGCATTGCCGATATAGCTGTTGGCGCCCATAAATACCGAGCCCATGGAAATAGCCATCAGCGTCAGCGCGCCTTCCGTCATCAGCACGGAAGCATCGCCGCCTGCCATGTTAAAGAATGCAAGGTAAGTCGGCGCGTTGTCAAGAAAGCCCGAAAGCGCGCCCGTCATCCAGAAATACATGGCGTTGTTGGCCGTGCCGTCGGCGTTGGTAACCATTGCCACCACCGGCGCAAACGCGCCTGCCATACCGGCTTTTAACATCTCAAGCACCGGCACAATGGTAACAAAAATGCCGAAGAACAGCTTGCCGACTTCAAGCACAGGCTCCCAGGTAAACTGGTTTGCGCTGCGCACATCAGCAGGCGTTAAAGCCAGCGAAAGCCCTGCCGCCGCGAGGAAAATCACATCGCGCAGCACGCCCTGGCCGGTTAAATGCACGCCCAGCACGGTAAATTCCATGCCGCTGTCCCACACACCGGCCATTAAAACGGCACCAATAATTACGCCCAAAAGTGCAAAGTTAATTTTGCCTTCCACGCCAAACGGCTCTTTGGTGCAGGTGCTTTCCGCCAGTAAAAACTCATCCTTTTCTTTATTGAACAAAACGCTGTCCATCACAAAATACAGCGCCAGTAAAAGGCCCACAACCGTCAGCATCGGCAAAATTAAATGCTCGGCCGTCCAAAAAAAGTCTACCCCGCGCAAAAAGCCCAAAAACAGCGGCGGGTCGCCCAAAGGCGTAAGCGAGCCTGCAATGTTGGCAACAATAAAAATAAAAAATACAAAAGTGTGCATTACATAGCGGCGGCGCTCGTTAGCCGCAATAAGCGGACGGATTAAGAGCATTGCCGCGCCCGTTGTGCCCATAATGTTGGCAAGCACTGCGCCCAGCGCCAAAAAGCAGGTGTTGGTAAGCGGCGTGCCGGTAAAGCTGCTGCGGATGTGGATGCCACCCGCCACTGTGTACAGCGAACCTACAAAAATAATAAAGGGAATGTAATCGCCAATGAGCGCATGTGCCACACTGCCTGCCGCAACACCGCCGCCGTAAATTACAAACAGCGGCACAGCGGTTGCCAGCGCCCAAAACACTGCTACCTTGCCGTAATTGCCGTGCCAGAAATGCGGCACCGCCAAAGGGCAGATGGCAATGCATAAAAGTATGCCCGCAAACGGCAGCACCCAGCCGATGGAAAGCTCTGCACCGTTAAGCCCTGCCGCCAGTGCAGGCTGCGGCAAAAATAGCGTTAACAAAAATGCCCACATACCTAAAATTACATTTTTCATAGCGTATCCTCCTGTACTATAAGGCTGCGCCTGTAATTAATATAAATCAAAACGAAAATTAATATTAAATAAGCTGCGCACCACTATTTTACTGGATAAATTCCTACTAAGTCAATAATATTTAGTCAAATTTTCAGAAAAATTTTTTAAAGTGCAACTTCCTTCCTATATATAATATACACTCAAAAAAATTCCGCTACTGAATCTGTTTTTAGCACTAAGCGTTTATAAATATATCTGCCAACAGGCGCAAAAGTTGACAGATAACGTTTACGGTGCTATGCTGAAATTTATAAGCAAGTACCGCAATGCAAACGGCAGCAAAGCGCTGCCAGACAACAGGAGGCAAAGCAAATGGTTGAAAACTGCTCGCATAACTGCGAAAGCTGCACCGAAAATTGCAGCGAACGTACAAAAGAAAGTTTTTTGGAAAAACCTAACGAAATGAGCCACATAAAAAAAGTAATTGGCGTAGTCAGCGGCAAAGGCGGAGTCGGCAAATCGCTCGTAACCTCGCTTCTGGCAGTACTGTCCCGGCGCAAAGGCTATAAAACAGCAATTATGGATGCCGACATCACAGGCCCTTCCATCCCCAAGGCTTTTGGCCTGCACGGCCACGCCGAAGCAAGCGAATGGGGCCTGTTTCCGGTAAAAACCGCGGCAGGCACAAACGTTATGTCGCTTAACCTGCTGATGAAAAACGAAACCGACCCGGTTGTATGGCGCGGCCCGCTGATTTCCGGCGCCGTTAAACAATTTTGGACGGACGTAATCTGGGGCGATGTTGACTACATGTTTATTGATATGCCTCCCGGCACCGGCGACGTAGCGCTGACGGTATTCCAGTCCATTCCCGTGGACGGCATTGTTATAGTTGCCTCGCCGCAGGAACTTGTAGGCATGATTGTTGAAAAAGCCGTTAATATGGCTAAAATGATGAATGTGCCCGTACTGGCACTGGTTGAAAACATGAGCTACATTACCTGCCCCGACTGCGGCAAAAAAATACATGTTTTCGGCGAAAGCCACATTGATGAAATTGCCCAGAAACACGGCGTTGAAACCGTTGCCCGCATGCCGATTGACCCGGCGCTTGCAGCCGCCTGTGACGCAGGCACGATAGAAAGCTTTAACGGCACATGGCTTGACGGCGTACTTGAAAAACTGACAACTGAAAATAAATAATAAAAAAGCAATTACTGCCCCATTTTTAGGACGGTAATTGCTTTTTATTTGCGTTATGTTATAATAATTACTGCAAAAAGAGAGATTTCTGATGGTCGGTTCCTCCCAATGCAGGAGGTGGCAGTACATGAGCACATACGAAGCTTTGTCTTTAATGATTGCTTTCGGTATTCTTGTAGCTACCATTATTTCTGGCAAGCGCTGAGTTTTTACAACTTTGGCGTAAAATGAAATAAGACCGCCAAAGTCTGGCAGCCTTTCTTTCAAACTCAAAATTTACAAGGAGAGGGCTGACGGGCAAACATCAGATTATCTCTCTTTTTGTATTATACAACAAACAAACGGCATTTGCAAACGGCTTTTAGCATTTTGCCAAACTTACATTACCAAAATATACACGCAGCCCAAGAACAGCAGCCCGGTAATTACGCGCATGGCAATAATCATAGTGCGGCCTGTATTTTTATTTATCTTTGCAGCATAATAGGTAAACAAATGCCAGTTAAAAATCCACAAAGTAAATGCCGGCAAAATAACACCACTGTTAAAAAATACGCCGTAAATAACCACAAGCATGCTTAAAATATTTAACAGATTGGAAAACAAAAATAAAGTATACATTCCGCCGCCGTTAAACATTTCCCGGCGGCTGTTTTTTAACTGTTTTACCGAATTTAAAATCTGTGCAGCGCCAATCAGCGCTACCAAACCCCATACTTGTTCCATAACCAAACTCCAAAAATTAAAATTTTATAATTCTAACCTGCTGTACTTTGCCGCCAACAAAAATAGTTTAACTGCTTACTTCGCCGTCAGTCCGCCGTCTACGGTTACGATGCTGCCGGTCATAAAGCTGTTGGCAGGGCTTAAAAGCGAGCAGATTACGTGCGCCACTTCTTCCGCACGCCCAACACGCCCCACAGGATAGGCTTCCGCTACATCTGCCAGTGTATAGCTGCCGCCTGCCGCTTCAAGCTGACGCTGCAAAAGCGGCGTATCAATATCGGCAGGGCATACGCAGTTAACCCGCAGGCGCGGCGCTGTATCCAGCGCCAGGGCGCGGGTAAACGCCACCACCGCCCCTTTGCTGGCGCAGTAGGCAGCGCAGCCGTAGTTGCCACTTACACCTGCGTCCGAAGCTACGTTTACCACCGCGCCCCCTGCTGCCATGTATGGCAGCAGCGCCTGCGTTAAAAACACTGTGCCTTTTACGTTCACGCCAAAAATTTCATCAAACTCGGTTTCCGTCAGCATTTCCATGCTCTGCTCGCGGTAAATGCCTGCACTGTTTACCAAAAAATCAACGCTGCCGGCATTTTTTATCTGCGCCGCCGCAGCTTTGCAGCTGGCAACATTTGCAACATCACATTTTATAAAATGCACTTTTTCTCCGTAGCTTTCTTTAAGTTCCGCCAAAAGCTGCGGCCGTTCCGTGCGCGCCAAAAGCCACACTTCCGCGCCGTCCGCCAAAAGCGTACGCGCCGCCGCAAGCCCTATGCCGCTGGTGCCGCCGCTTATTACGGCGCGCCTGCCGTTACATCCGTAATTCATTTTCCGCTTCCTCTCCTGCCGGCGGCAATATCATAATTACCGCGGTTTCTTCATCCGGCACGCTTTCCATGCTCACTTTAATATTGTGGCGCAGGGCTATTTCCCGGGCAATAGCAAGCCCAAGCCCGCTGCCGTTTTTATTGGCTTCGCCGCGTGTTTTATAAAACCGTTCAAACACATACGGCAAATCTTCCTGTTTTACGCCGCTGCCGTGGTCCGTCACCGTCAGCCTGTCGCCTAAAAGGCGCAGTTCCACAGTGCCGCCTTCGTGGCTGAACTTAATGCTGTTGTCCAAAAATATCATCAGCATCTGGCGCAGGCGGCCGTAGTCGCCTTCCATAAGGTAAACATTCCTGTCCAGTTTAACGTCAACGTGCACGCCTTTTTTCTGTCCCAGCTGCTTGCTGGCACGGGCGGCGTCCTGCACTACGTCGCACAAATTAATGTTTTCCTTTTCAATGGGGAAATCCGTATTCTGCAAGCGCGACAAATCCAGCAAATCGTTTATCAAGCGCTGCAAAAACAGGCTTTCTTTCAGCATTTGCCTGTAATACTGCTCTACTTCTTCCTTATCGGTAACAACTTTGTCGTTCAGCGCTTCCAGGCTGCCGCGGATAACCGTTACCGGCGTGCGCAGTTCGTGCGATATGTTGGCAATGAAGCTGCGGCGCAGTTTTTCCAGCTTGCGCCCTGCCTCGTCAGCGTCCAGAAGGCGGCTGCCAAGTTCGTCAAGCGTGGCGGCAAGCGCGCCTATTTCGTCATTCTGCTTGATGTTGCAGCGTTCAGTGTAATCGTGCTCTGCCATTTTCTGCGCCACTTCCTTCATACGGTTTAAGGGGCGCGTAAACTTCCAGCTGAACAGCACGCTTAAAAACGATACGAGTAAAAGCGCAATGGCGCAGGATAAAAGCAGGATTCTTACGCCTTCCCACGTTGCGGACTGCAAGCCCTGCACGGGGTAATGCAGAAGCACTGCCGCCTGGATAGCGCCGTTTTCGTCGTATACAGGCGCAGCGGCGCAAAGCATGGTTTCCTCACGCACGGGGTTAAAATCTTCCGCTACCGATACCGTACCGGCAAACGCCTGCTCCACGCAGTTGCGGGTAACATCGGACAGCTGCTCAAAAGTAACGCTGCGGCGCGGAAACTCCTTCAGCGGCGGCACCTGAGCCTGCGTATCTGCGTGCATCATCCGCCGGTGCATGCCCATATGGTGGTTCATACGCTGCGGCAGCTTCAGTTCGCGGTCACTGTTAACAACCCACACATCTTCCATGGTGATGTTGTTAATGTAACTTATAAAGCGCGTATTGGCTATGCCGCCGCGTTTTTCCAGCCAGCCTGCATTTTCGCTCAGCACTTCGGCAATGCGCACGGCGCGCTGTTTAAGTTCCGTGCTTTTTATATCCACCGTATGCTCGCGGAAAAAATGCGCAAAACTGCCGCCTACCACCAGTGCAAACACCAAAAGCACCGCGGCAAAATACAATGTAAGTTTTAAAGCTATTTTGTTATGCATTTGCTTTCTCCTCAAAGCGGTAACCTACACCCCAAATGGTTTTTATTTCCCAGCAGGGATGCTCAAACTTATCCAGCTTGGCACGCATGCGCTTAATGTGCGAATCCACCGTGCGGCTGTCGCCGTAATAATCATAGCCCCACAGGCTGTCCAGAAGATTATCGCGCGAAAAGACCTTGCTGCTGTTTTTGGCAAGAGTCCATAAAAGCTCAACCTCTTTTTTCGTCAGCGGCACCTCGCTGCCATTTACGGTTACGGCGTATTTGTCCAAATCAATCATTAAATTGCTGTACCTGTAAATATTATGCGCAGTTTTTTCTTCGCGCGGCTGCATGCGGCGCAAAATTGCACGCACGCGTGCCATCACCTCGCCCGCGCTGAAAGGCTTTATGATATAATCGTCGGCGCCGATATCAAGCCCCATGATTTTTTCAAAATCTTCGCCGCGGGCAGTAACCATAATTACCGGCACCAGCGATTTTCCGCGCAGGCGGCGGCACACTTCAAAGCCGTCCACTTTAGGCATCATAACATCCAAAAGCACCATAGCAATATCCGGCTCATGCTCGTCAAACAGGCGCAAAGCCTCCTCGCCGTCAAGCGCAACTACCGGTTCAAAACCTTCTTTGCGCGCATAGTTGGATAGAATGGAAGTAATTTGTTTATTATCATCAGCAATAAGCATTTTTGCCACTGCCATCACCTCTCTGCACAAAACTTACCTATATTATACATATTTTTGCGCAGAAATTTAACCCTTACATCAGCCCAAAGGCGGCAGTTTTTTTACTTTTTGCTTTAATTGCTGATATAATATTAACAGCAAAATGTGGCTAAAAAAACTCAAAATAAAATATTTTTGCCATAATTTTGCCACAAGCACACTGTACAATAAAGACAAGCTAAAGAGCATAACAAATAAGCATAAATTAAAGGAGTGACCTGATATGTTGAAAAGCAAATTATTCAAATCCTTAGTAGTTGCAGGTTTAATCACCGCCATCAGCGTACCGGTTTTTGCGGCAGGCCAAACCGAACAGGTTCAGCCCACCATGCGCGATAAAGTAGAAAAAATTTTAAGCGAAGGCGATGCCGATGCACGCCGCCCGATGCCTCTGCGCCGCGGCACTCCGCTTACCCCCGAACAGCGCGCCGAGCGTGATGCTGCAAGGCTGGCATGGATGGAAATGACCCCGCAGCAGAAATTTGAACAGCGCCAGAAATGGCATGATGAATTTTTAAGCAAACTGCCGGCAGAAAAACGCGAGGCTATTGAAAAACGCGAAGCCGAAGCCAGAGCAAAATGGGCCAGCATGAGCGAAGAACAAAAGCAGGATGCACTGAAAGATATGTTCCGCGGACCGCGCGGCAACTTCCGCGGAC
>ULSQ01022560.1_pt1 | contig 69726 bp, 49 predicted proteins | sample 1956821 | NCBI WGS metagenome assembly ULSQ01 (sample SAMEA4835712, study PRJEB28245) | human gut metagenome | biome: gut microbiome; material: fecal sample | place: Denmark | collected 2008 | reverse complement strand
TCTCTTAGTAAGAGATGTGCATTATGGAAAGTCTATAATATTGGGTGAAAGTTGGTAATGAGGGGGAGTAGATAGTCTTTCGTGTACCTTTTGTGAGAGCTGTAATATAAGAAAAGTATGAAACGAATTCTTGTAGGAATGTTTTTACAGATGGTATATACCGTCTTTTGCCTGGCAGAATCAAATATAGGAGTTCTGCAGGCCAGTCATACAGGATATTCGGGGGCGGATGATGTCTATCAACTTTGGGGATGGAATATAGTGAGATATTATTATTATCTGTATAGACATCTTTTTGTAGATTATCCGTGGGTGGTGAGAGTGGCATACGGAGTGATTCTTGTAAGTTGTTTGGGATTTGCCGTCATTTTTTGCATTATGGGAGTTCATGTCTATCTTCGGCGCCGCAATGCAAAGAGGAAAGCTTGGATTAAAGACAGATATTTTGATAAGTTGAAAGCCATCGTCCATGAAGAGGTGGAGAACCTTTCTACGGAGGAGATTAGCCGACGTATGGAATATAAACCACGTAAATGGAAGACGTGGGAGATGCGTCTGTGGTCGGAAGTGCTGGTGGAATTGAGTCTTTATACGAATGTGCAAAATCCGAACTTGACGAACATACAACGTGTCATGAAACTTATCGGCTTTACGGATTACGTGGAAAGACAACTCATATTAGGTAAACGTAAAGATAAAGTGGCTTTGATGCAAGCCGTGAGATTGACCAACATGCAGCTGCCGGATAGTATTGTGGCGAGTTTGGTGAACGATAAAGATATACGGTTACGTAAGGCAACCCGTTTGTATTATATGTGCACGAACAAAGAGGAACCTTATATGTTTCTGGAGGAGAGTAGTATTCAGAATACAGCCTTCTCTATTTGGGATAAGATGGAACTTCATGAGATATTTAGAAAGATACGTGAAGGTGGTAGGCCGGTTCCTTTGTTTGTTCCTTTATTGCAGAAAACGGAGGCAACCAGTAAAGTTGTCTTTTTCATGCACGAGATTGCCTATTGGGGGACGGACCAAGAGGTGAAATACCTTTTCTCTTATTTTGATTCTCCCAATTTTCTTTGTAGAAATGCTGCATTCGCTTGTATGGGAATCCGTCGGTTTGATGAGGCGGAAGAAGTCATGTTGGGGCTTTTCTATAAACAGACCGAGATTTTGCGTCGGTCTATACTCAATGCTTTGTTGGCCATAGGTTCGGGTATCCGTGTACATTTTTTCGCCGACGTATATGAAAACTCCGTGTCTAATTACACCAAACGTACGGCCTTGCGTTGTTTGTGGCTGTACAACGACGAGGGGCGTAATGTTTTTCTCCGACTTAAAGTCAAGGCAAGTAGTGAGAACCAGATATTGTTCGAGCATGTAGAGAACCCCATAATTAACAATGAGAGCCTATGAAAGATATCATTTTCTATTTTTACGGCTATGTGGTCTTCTTTTATAGCTTGGGACTCATGGTTTCATACGTGATTCTGATGTGGCTTGCAGAATTAGGCATACTCCGTAGCAAACATTCCCATCTTTCGGTGTATCCCAAATATATCATGGACAACAGTCCTTATACTCCGGGAGTGTCTATTATCGCTCCGGCTTATAATGAAGAAAAGACCATCGTTAACAATGTGAATTCGCTGCTGGCACAAGAATATCCGATATTTGAAGTGGTGATTGTCAACGACGGTAGTCGTGATAAGACATTGGAACTGCTCATCGAACATTTCTCGTTAGTAGAGGTGCCGTTTGCCTACGTGGAATATATACATACGAAACCTTATCGTCGGTTGTTCAAGTCAACCCGGACCGAATATAAACGGCTGATTGTGGTGGATAAGGAAAACGGAGGAACGAAAGCCGATGCCGTCAATGCCGGGCTTAATGCTTCCTCCTATCCGTATTTCATCAATACCGATGTGGATTGCATTCTTTCCAAAGACGCTATTTCGCGTTGTATCATGCCGTTTTTGGAATCTGAGGACGTGATAGCCGTCAGTGGAGTCATGGCAGCTTCGAACGGCTGTCGGATAGAAAAGGGGCAGATGGTGGAACTCAGACCACCGCATACTCCCTGTCCGTTGTTTCAGACCCTGGAATACATGCGTTCGTTTTTTATCGGAAAGATGGGGTGGTCTACTATCAATGCCATGCCTAACGTTTCGGGAGGTTACGGTATGTTCGACAAGAATGTGGTGATGGCTGCGGGGGGATATAGTGGAGACTCTTTTGCCGAAGACATGGACATGTTGATACGTATGGTCGGTTATTGCTGCGATTTCGGACGAAAATACCGTGTCGTACAGATTCCGGCTAACTGTTGTTGGACGGAAGTTCCTCCCACATTGAAAGTGCTCTACCGTCAAAGGGTACGTTGGGGGCATGGGTTGATACAGACTTTTGTGCGTCATCGTCGGTTCCTTTTTAACTGGAAATACAGGCAATTGGGGATGGTGACTTTGCCTTATGTGCTTATTTTCGAATGTCTTGCTCCGGTTATTGAATTCTTCGGTCTTCTCACCTTCCTATATCAGGCTCTTACTGGTGTCGTAAACTGGAAGACGGCTGTCGTCATATTTTTCGGACTTTACGCTTTCTGTATAAGTCTTTCGTTGGTCGTTCTGTTCTACGATTATTCGCTTGGGGGATCGTTCCGTAAAGTCAAGTCCTACCTTTGGATTATAGGAGCGGCTATTTTGGAACCTTTTCTTTATCACCCTCTCATTGTGGTTTTTTCCATTAAGGGGTATTGTAATTTCCTGCTCAATAAGAAAGCCGTATGGGGAGAAATGAGCCGTAAAGGTTTTGCCGGGAGTAAGAAAAAAGAGAAGTCCAGAGAAAGGGAGAAAGGAGGTGAGTCATGAGGAAGTTCGGTTGTTTGTTGATCGGTTTGATTTGTTTTGTCAGTATTGTGGGGGTATATGCGTTTAACATTATTGAAAAAGATGATGTACATACGCCTGATTATTACGAATCGAACGTGCGTTCGATGTTCGGACGAGAGCAGTGGGAGGCCGGCAAACAACTGTTGGATGAAGGTTTGAGCATCTATCCGGATGTCAATGGCTTGAATGAACTATGCGGTCGTTACCATTATAGGAAGAAGGATTATGATACCGCCCGTTATTTCCTTGTACGGGCGGTGCGGGACAACCCGGAGAATGTGGAAGCCAAACAGTTGCTTATTAAGGTAGAGGACGAAACCCGAAACTATTCCAGTGCCATTTGTTATGTCAATGAGCTTTTGGAGATTAACCCTTACTGGCAAGGACTTTGGCGGAAGAAGATAGAGCTTTATCGGAAACAGGGCAATGTAGAAGAAGCCGACCGCCTGCTCAGGAGGCTGAGGCAAATCTATCCTAATGATTCCACCGTGCAACGGGATTATGTTTACCGTCTGGAGGAAAGTTATCAGGAAAGACGTAAAAGCGGCGACAAAGAGAAGGCCGTCGCTTTGCTCCGGGACTTGGTGGAAGTCTCGCCACAGAACGAAGGGTATTATCTGGATCTGGTGAACCTGCTGTTACAGCAGGGCAATACGGAAGAAGCCATTCAGACGGCCGGTGTCGGTGTGTCCCGCATACCGAGAAGTTCGGCACTTATCATTAAAAAGGCCTCTATCCTGGCCGAAGAAGCCCGTTATCAGGAAGCCATGGCCTTTGTCAAGTCGAGGATGAGAACCAACCGTGACGGTCATCTGGTGCGTTTCTATAATCTGTTGCTTGCGGAGGCGGCCAATGCGGCACGGATGAACGATCCGTACGTGCTTTACGGTAAGGTTTATGAAACGTCCAAAAGCGATGAAGCCTTGGATTACATGCTCAACACTGCCGTTACGCGCGGTTACAATGATGATGCCCTTTACTATTTGGCCGAGGCCAAACGACGCAGGGGGGAGCAGACATCTTTGCTGTATAAAGAGTATCTGGTGTACAAGCGGATGGGGAATACGGCTAAGGCTTATACTTTGTTGTCGAATCTGGTAAAGATGAATCCCGAAGACGCTGACCTTGCGGATGAATTTGCACGCAATCAGTTGCAACAGGCGTCGGAACTGGTTTCCGACGGATTCTATGCCGAGGCTTTACCGTATTTGAAAGGAGCGGTTCGCGGAGGTTATGATGATGAAACGAAACTGGCGGCTTTGGACAAGACTTATGCTTGTTATTACGAATTGCGGCGCTACGACGATGCACTGGCGGTTCTTGATTCCATTCACGAAGAGTATCCTGATTACGGAGGATACTTCGTGAAGAAAGCTGATGTGTTCAGCCGCAGAGGACAGACGTCTGAGGCACTTGATGTTTTGAACCTTGCCATGAGCGATACGGTGCAGGCCGAGTTATATCCGATGTATGCCGCCGCATACGAGGAAATAGCCATTCCTTATATAAAAGAACTTATCGAACGGGGAGCCAGCGGCAGGGCTTTCGGAGAGAGTGTCCACCTGCTCGAAGTCAATCCCTCTTCATACGAGGGTTTGCAATATGCCATCGGTATGTCCGACCGTCTCGACCGTCATGAGGATTATGATGCGTATGTGTCTCAGGCTCGTTCCATATATCCGGAGGACATTGATTTTATTGTAAAACAAGCCGCTTCTTATAGCCGTACGGAAGATTACCGGCGGGCAGTGGATTTGCTTCGGCCGCAGCTTGATGATTATCCCGACAATGACGGTCTTGTAGGGGCTTTTGCCGAAAATAGCGAGCTTATGGCGCTTCAGTTGATTAAAGAGCACGAACCGGATTCTGCCATAGCCGTTGCGGATACGGCTCTGTTGTTCGACGAAAACAACGAATCGCTCTTGTTGGCCAAGGGGACGGCTTACGAAGCGATGCACCGTTATGACTCCGCTTATTTTTATCAGCGGAAATATAAGCCGGGCATTGAAGAAGCCGAGAGTTTCAAGCGGCATATCGACGGGCTGCTCAGTCGGTCTTACCGGAACGAGATAAGCTTGGAATACCTTCAAGGACGTTATGGGGAAGAGGATGTGATTACTTCCGTGGCTTCGGCTTCGTATATCCGTAAGAATGCCTACAACCTGTTCACCGGGCGGATTAATTATGCCGGACGGGATGGCAGTACGAGCGGCGGGGACCCGGAGGACCAGGTGTCCGGCGGCGTAGGCCTGCAACTGCAAGGCGGTTGGGAGCACCGTTTCTCGCGGAAATGGGCGGGAACGCTGACCGCAGCTTGGGCCAACAAGTATTTTCCGAAGATTACGGTGGGTCTGCAGGCCGCTTACGAAGCGGATAACGGATTGTCGTTGGATATCCATGCCATGTATAGGCGTATCAGTACTTATTCCAAAACGTTCCGCTGGGACGACAGCTATGGAGAAGGCGGATGGGTATTCAACGGTTGGGATAGGAGCAATCACAATTTGTTCAGTGCCGGTCTGGGATTGTCTAAGGTATGGAACCAGGTTCTGGTAGGCGGGAAAGCCGATGCCTATTTGCTCTCTTCACGTTTTTATGTAAATGCTTCCGCCCAGCTCAAATATTATCCGTTGGAGGACGGGCGTACGAATATCACCGTGACGGGAGCAGTCGGTACGGCACCCGAAGCCGATATGATAGATTACGCCATGCCCAGCTCGTTCGACCGGTTGAATACCATGGTAGGACTGGGCGGGACTTATATGTTCAACAGCCATTTGTCCGGAGGAGTCATGGGGACGTGGCACACGTTCTATACTCAGCTCAACAACCGTACGGGAACCCGGACGAAATATGTGGAGAATATAGACACACGGTATAAAAACTTATATAATGTATATCTGCAACTGTTCATACACTTCTAAGCTAAAAGCAGTATTCTTCTTCGGACTGATACTGTCGCTGTGTTGTGCCTGTTCCCGGGCGGGGGCACGCCGTGTTTCGTCTTATGACCATTATTGGGTTAAAGCTGCCGACGAAAGGGTGGAAGCGGATCGGAAATGGGCGGATTATCTGTTCAATCATCTCGATCGCCGTACGGGGAGCCGTAGTGTGGCTTTGCGACAAAAACCTGTACAAGGTACGTTCCTGCAAATCGTAGTGCATGTCGATGCGAAGGGGAAACATGATTATTCGACAGTTCTTGACGGCGATGTATTACGTCTGACCGCTTGCGACGAAGATAAGATGTTATGGCTGATATACCAGTTTCTGGCCTCTGGAGAAGACCTGCGCATAGAAGCCTCGGACTTACCTCCGGCCATGATAGACATAGCGCATGCCGAAGGCGATTTTGCTTTTGAATACCGGGGAATATATTCTCCTTCCAACGCAGACCCCGAACTGATGCCGGTCACGGCTTCCCATCATGTGGACTACGACTGGGGACTTTGGGGGCATAACCTTCGGCGCGTCTTTCCGGGCGAAGTGCCTGAAGAGGCTTTGGCTTGGGTAGACGGGCAGCGTGACGAGAACCAGTTCTGTTTTTCTTCGGAGCTGCTTTTCAAGGCCGTAGAGGCTTATGTTACGGATAATTACGGGGAGGCCGGTGGGGTACGTTTTGCCATTATGCCTAACGACAACGGTGCGGTTTGTGCCTGCAAGGCTTGTACGGCGGCGGGCAATACGCGGAAAATGGCTACTCCGTCCGTGAGCCGTTTCATCCGTCGTTTGGCTGCACGTTACCCCCATCATTTGTTTTTTACTTCGTCTTACAGGACGACTGAAGTACCGCCGGCCGAACCGTTGCCTCAGAATGCCGGAGTAATCATCAGCGCCATGGATTTGCCCTTGCAGCCGGACTTTGCCGGAAAGAGACCGGCAGAGAATTTTTCCCGAAAAGTAAAAGAGTGGCGTAAGGTCGTTTCGAGGATATATGTGTGGGATTACATGCGCAATTTCGATGACTATTTCACGCCGTATCCCTGTTTAGGAGTTTTGAGTGAGCGTTTGCGTTACTTTCACAGCCTTGGCGTGAAGGGACTGTTTTATAACGGCAGCGGCTACGACTATGCCTCTTTCGATGATTTGCAGACGGCTGCATTGGCTTGTATGTTGATCAATCCCGACCTGCCTTTGGAGTCGTATACGGAACGCTATCTGAAACGTTTCTATCCGCATGCGTCTGACATTTTGCTTCCGGCTTACCTTTCGTGGGAGCGTATCGTGAAAGAACGTGAGGCTTTGTTACCTTTTTATGGAGGAATTGCCGATGCGGTCTCAGCCTGGCTTGACCCGGTAGAGTTCGGGGCATTCTGCGACAGGCTGGACGGCTGTGCCAAGCGAACGGATGGTATGGAACGCCGTAGGTTGAATGAGTTGTTGACAGCCCTGCAATTCACCCGCCTCGAACTGTTGCGTATGCCTGCCGGAGCTTATGATGAGCGCAAGGCCGACCTGTATTTGGAGTCTCTTTATGGATATACGGCTTTTTCCGGTATGAGAAATTATCGTGAGGCATTTGGAAGCGTACAAAGTTATTTAGAGGAATGGAATATTTTGAAAACCGAAAACCGTGAATCTCAAAATCCCTTGAAAGGAATACGGCTTTCATGCCAGCCTGCGGAAGATGAAAACGCAGCCTCTCTTCCCGTGCTTACCGACGGGCTTTATGCTTTGCCTTCCGACTATCATACGGGATGGTTCATCGCTTCGTCCCGCCGGTTCGTACTGCAAGTACCGCCCGGAAAGATTTCCGACGGAGCTGTTCTGGAGCTTTCGCTTCTGTATGCTCCGGCCTGGCACATCTTTTTGCCTGCTTCTGTAGAAGTGTGGCAGGGAGGGGGGAAAATGGCGTCGTTCGGCCTTCCTCCGGTCGGAGAGAAAGAGGTGTTCAGCAAGCAAAGAGTGAGCTGTAAACTCGAAACGGTAAATCCGGATATTCCTGTGGAACTTCGTTTTATGCAAGTCGCCGCGGCTCGTGCGTCTGTGGCGTGTGATGAAATAAAAGTGTATTGAATGGGTATGAGGAAGGTGAATATTATATATGTAGTGTGTGTCCTTCTCTGTTGCTTGGGATTACCGGCCTGTAAGAAGAATATAGGCCTGACGACGGTATCTGTGGCGGATTCCGTACGTCATTATTATCCGTTGATTGCGGGACAGGTGCTTAACTTGTCATACGAAATAGAGAATACGGGCGACCAGCCTCTTATCATACGCGACATACAGTCTTCTTGCGGGTGTATCGTTCCGCTTTTAAAGCAAGGCGAACGTATGGTTTTGCCAGAGAGAAAAGCCCGTCTGAGATTCAGGTATGAGAGTGCGAAGAATATCGGTTACGTACAACACGTCATACGGATATATGGTAATATACATCCGAATGGCATGGTAAAGCTCGTGTTTGATGTGAACGTGGTGCCGCATGCCGATTATACACGCGATTATGAAGAGCTTTATAAGGAAGAAGTAGAGAGAAGTGCATTGGTGAGAGGGTTGGTAGACGGTGATGAATCGGAAAAGGGATACTATGTAGACGACGTAAGTCGGGATAGCCGTGAAAGTCCCCGTTATCCGTGGCGTGGAGAAGAATAATTGGCGACTGCGGCATGAGGCCTTCGAGATAGTGATATAAATTTATTTGTTTAATTTTTTAATGTAAATGTTTTATGAGAATGAAAATGAAGAGTTTTTTAATTCCGGCTTTGGCTCTGGCGTTGGCCGGATGTGCCAATGAGGAGTTGGAGACCATTGGCAGCGGGACCATTCCTGCCGTGCCCTCCGGGCAGACGATATTGTTCAGCAACAATACCGCTTTGACCATCGGGGATGCGGACGGGGTGCAGACCCGTGCGTTGGGATGGACGGAAGTGACGGACAAGGTGAACGATGCCTGTCGGCTTGAGATGGACGTAAAACCGACTCCATCAGGCAATGATGTGTACATTAAGTCCGGCGAAGAAGAGGTTTATAATAGGCTTTGGGGAAAAGTGGACCGGCACATTTTCGTGTACGGTACGTTGGTGCTGAAAGGCAATTACAAGGCCGGTGCCGGATATATCTATGTCATGGACGGCGGAAAGCTCGTTGTGGAAACCGAAAACCTTGTCAACGTTAACGTATTCAACTACGGCGGGGAAATCGTGTTCACGAAAGAGAACCTCAACGTATGGAAGACCACGCTCAGAACCGTGACCGACCTCGACGTTGAAGGCAAGGTTACGATGAAGGAGACTCAAGTGTATGTAGGCGGCAGCTTTACGTGTGCCGACTTGGTGGTTGACGGGTATTCCATACTTCGCGTGGAGGGTGACCTGAATTTGACGGACGGCAAGGAAGAGTCTGAGTTCGGAGGTACGGCCTGCGTTTGTGTCGAAGGCACGTTGCATGCCGGGGCTTTCGAATTGGACGATAAAGCGAACCTCCATGTCGGTTGCAAGTTGCAAGCAGATACGAGATTGGATTTGTCGGAGAACAGCAAGCTTACGGCTGAATATGTCAAGTCTCCCAAGACAACCGTATCGGGTGGTGATGTCATTCTGAAAGAAGGCGGATTGGCCGATTTGGGCAATTTGTATTACGAAGGCGATGGCATGGCTTCCGGACGTTTCTATGTGATGGGCAAGGGCAAAGCGATGATTGCATGCAACGAATGTGAATTGAAAGGTACCAAGAGCCTGAGATATGCCGTAGGACCTAATTTCTATTTCAATTATGAAAAGTTCTATGTATGGAATGGCTTTAGCAAAGAAGAGGCGGAAATAAAGATTGGAACCACATTGGTGAACGTGGCTACGCCGAACGACTATGTTGAGGGGGGGTGCAACCCAGGCTTCACTACCGACGGAGGTGAGGCTCCGGTTGATCCGGAACCCGATCCGGAGCCAGAACCGGAACCCGAGCCAGAACCTGATCCGGAACCGGGCACTTCTGCCGACATCGAGCTTCAGATTCCGACCGACATCGAAAGGGAATGGTTTGCGGAAGCCGACGACTTTGCCATCCGCGTCAATGGCAAATATGAAGAAGACATTATTCTCGAAGGTAATGCAACGACATTGCACGGCGTGAAAGTGTCGGAGAGCAACCTGAAGGTTACCCTTTCCGGAATAGAAAACCTGCCTTCCGGCGACGAGTACACTTATGAGTTGTGGGTTTGGGTAGAAGAGGAATCTTGGAACGCCTTTACCGACGCAGAGCGGAAAGCATGGGTTAGCGGAGACGGTGACGGAACGGACATTACCGAGAAGTGTACGGTTATTGCACCCGAAGGTTATAGCGTAAGGAAGAATGTCTATGCCGGTTTGGGCGGACAGAAAGATACTCCTTATATCAAAGTCTCTATCCACGTGGTGAGAGATTGATTTCTCTTGCGGATGCAATCTTGTAAGAAAAGAAGCTGGAAGTCCTTTGTTTGGGAAATGGTCTGCAAATGATTGTTTCTCAGATTGGTAAGGCAAAAGGAGACGCTTTACTGAAAAGCTGAAATCATTCTGCTGCAAACGAAAAATCGTTTGCAGCAGAATAAAAAAACAATCTCAGCCAAATGATTTTTCGTTTGGCTGAGATTGTTTTGTGTTAATAATCCGGAAAGTTTGCGGCTTATTGCACGGCCAATTTGCGAATGGCGTCGCCGGCTTTCACGATATAGATGCCTTTAGGCATGTTCGACAGGTCCATACGGTCGGTATGGGCGGCGTTCATCAGCAGTCCGTTGGCATTATATACCTTGATGTCGGTAGCTTCGTTCAGCACCACGCGGTTGCCCTCGAAGAAGATGCGGGACTTCGGGGCTACGGTTTCCTTGATGTTCACCGTGCTGTTGGTCGGAGTGGTCACGCGAATGCCGTGGATGTAAATAGGGTCGGCAGTTAACGACTGGAAATAAGCATAAATCGGTTGATTACTTTTGAGTGAATACGCTCCGTCATTACCGTTTGTCAGATTCTCTATGCCTGTCCATGTGAAAACACCTCCGCGGAACAGTGGTTTGAATACAGTGGAATAAGCTGCACTAATGACATCATAATTGGTGAATACCGTATTGATATCTTTAGAACCCATCATACGTACGTATGTACTTCCTTCACGGGAAAGACAAATACTGTATGTGGAGCAAGAGGGCATGAGGACTGCAAAGCCTCCTCCGTTAGTACTCATACTGGCCGATGAGGCTGCTGTGATAATGGCTCCCGTACGGAAACCTTCTGCGCCGATTTCACCACCTTCTCCGGCACCTTCCCAGAACGGGTCGGCATAAGTGGGAGGATAATCGGGAGCGATGTCTGCCGGTACCATTTGGATGATTTTGCCATTCGGGTCAATTTTATTGTCCGCTTCGTTGCAAAGGCCTACATACTTGTCTATCTTTTCTTGGGAGTCGAACCAAAGCCAACCGTCTGCGTCGACATCATAAAACAGGTTGTACTCCTGTGCCTGTACTCCGATGGTACAGGCCAAACCTAAAAATAAGGTACTGATAATCTTTTTCATTTTCTTTCTCTTTTTAGTTAAACAATCACTAATATCTATGTTATACTTCTACCCAATCCGGATTTTGGTCGATGCCGTGGTAGCGTATCTCGTCCCAAGGAATGGGAAGGTAATACTGCATCTTTTGGAACACGCGTACACGTTGTGGGAAACGGTTCATGTTGCTGATGGAATAAGTAGTTGTTTCGCCACGTTTCACGATTTTCATCGCTTTAAGCGGGTTGCTCGTTCCATTCAGCTTTTCCTCAGCTATGCCCCAACGGAAAATGTCCCAATAAGATGTTTCTTCAAAAGCCAATTCCACGCGGCGTTCATTCACCAGTTGCTCCCATGTGAGCGAGGGCAACTCGTCCATGTGCGCACGGCGGCGGATGGCGTTCACTTGGGTACGTGCCGCTTCTGTGTTGCCCAACCGGAACATTACTTCTGCATAATCCAGCAATACTTCCGCATAACGCCAGATGATGTAATTCTGGCTGCTGGCGTAGGCTTCGTCATTGTTGATTTGTTGTTTTTCGTTGACGAACTTGCCCATATAGTAGCCCGTGCGGGTCACGGCTGCTGTGGTGGACGTGCCGTAGGCCGTCAGGTCCTCTCCCGGGATTTCGTTGTTGCCTTCGCGTGTGTAGTGTATGTCCATGACATGCCCGTTATAGGTGGAGCCGTCATACAGGATATTGGCGTAGAAGCGGTAGTCGCGTCCCACATAAGGGTGCTGTGCATCGTAAGTGAGGCCGGCGCGCATGCCATATTCATCCACATGGTTCTGCGTGGGCGTATAAGCGGCTGTCGTGCCCGTAAAGTGGGGAGCGGCGGCATCACGATCCAGTTTATGGCCGAAGCCCGTGTCGTAATTGCCGTCGTCAGAGTGCTGTACTTCAAGAATGGATTCCTTGCTGTTCTTGGTGAGGAATATGTTCCGGTATTCTTGTTTGATACTTTCCTCATCCGTTCCGGCTATCTGTATCAAGTCATAGTACTGCAAGCCCATGAGGGTCTCGTAGGCTACCCGTGCCGAGTCGAGCATGTCGTGAGAACGGTCGTCGCTGAAGCCCAGATACGTTTTTTCCTGATTCTGAAATACGTCGCTCGAAGCCCATTGGAATGTTTTAGCCACCAGCATGAGAGCTGCTCCTTGGGTGATGCGCCCCTCGTCCGTAGCATCATATTCCAAAGGGAGGACGGTGGCGGCAGCCCGGGCGTCGTCCACGATGGCCCGTACCATTTCTTCGTATGAGGCCCGCGGATATTTCCGGCTGTCATTCAACGGGTCGAGAGGCTCTTGGATGAACATTACCCCGCCGAACTGCCTCCAGAGCATATAATAATAGTAGGCGCGGAAGAAATGTGCCTCGCCCAATATACGCTGTTTTTGGCTACCTTCGGCAATCTCGCCTTGGTTGACAAACAAGCGGTTTACGGACTGTATCTGTGTATAGTAGTTCGACCATTGTACTTGTGCCCAGTTGGTGATTTCTTTGGTGTTGCTTTTCAGTAAATCACCGTAACCGGCATTGTAATAGTCGTTCTTGGAGGGCACTATCTGATCGCCGAACCAGGGCATGTAGTAACGCGAAGCACTTTTGACTAGAGCGATGGTCGTGGGAACGTAAGTAGAGAAGCCGGAGTTCATGTTCCGATACCATGGCAAGACATACTCGTCCAAAAGCATGGGGTTCTTCCAGATGTCTTTTTCCGACATCTTGTCTACGGGTGTGTCGCGGAACAGGTCGTCGCAGCCCGTAAAAGCGGTGAGTCCGGCGGCAAACAATCCGCAGAGGATATATTTTTTGAAAATCGCGATTAAGCGAGAATAGAGGCAAGCTTGCTTGGCTATGCCGAGTGTAAGCGATTTATGCAAATCCATAACGATTCGTTTTAAGAAGTTAGACTTAGAAACCTAAATTCAAGGTGATTCCGTAAGAACGTTGGATAGGATAGCCGCGCAACGATTCCGGGTCCATCCCCAAGTCGCTGAGTGAAGACCAAGTGACCAGGTTACTGCCTTGCAAGGCAATGCTGGCCGACGTCAACTTGAGTTTCTTCAGCACGGCCGGTTGCAGGGCGTAGCCCAATGACAGGGATTTCAGGCGCAGGAAGTCGCAGTCTCTTACCCAGAAAGTTGACTCTTTACGGTTGTTGTCATTAGCCGTGGCAAATTTGATGCGCGGCAGTGAGGCACCGGGATTGTCCGGTGTCCAGGTGTCCGTCAGATGGTATTTCTGGAACCGCTGTAAGCTTCCGCTGTTCGTGGTGTAAAGCTCCTTGATGTTCTGTTGGTAACCTGTGGCGCCTTGGAACATGACGTTGACGAAAAATCCTTTGTAACTTGCACCGAGGCGCAGACTGAAATTAAAGTCCGGGTTGGAAGAATTTTTCACGTAAATCAAGTCTTTGGTGTCGAGTACGTGGTTGCCGTCCTGGTCTTTGTACTTGATGTCGCCGGGAGCCAATGTGGCGTTGCCCTGTCCGTCCTGATCGAGCGGCCAGTTGTCAATCTCTTCTTGCGACTGGAACAGGCCTTCGGCTTCATACATCGACCATACCATGCTGCTGCGTCCCACACGGCGCAGGTTAGGAGTAACGCTCGACTCATCGCCGAAATCCAGATATTTGTCCTGACTCTTGGCCAGTGTCAGATCTACGTTGTACTTCACCTTGCCGACGGTGTTACGGTGGGTCAATGTCAAGTCCCAACCCCAGGCTTTCAGTTTGCTGAAGTTCATGTTAGGCACGTTGCCGTCCACGCCGGTCGAGGGTGGGTAGAGATAGGAAGGGGCGGCTGTGATTTTGTCCGTTTCGTAACGCCAATAGTGTTCGAAGGTCAGGCCGAAGCGGTTGTCCCAGAACCCCAGGTCGGCAGCGATGTTATAGTCGTGCGACTTTCCCCACGTCAATTCGGGATTGGGATAATTGCCTGTAGACATGATGATGCCCGGACGGTAATTACCTCCTATGTTATAACCCTCTCTTGTAGACTCTATATAAGTGAGTAGGTAAGAGTACTCTCCGACCAGTCCGTCGTCGCCGAGCAGACCTGTGGAAGCCCGGAATTTGACATTGGAGAGCACTTTTTGTTTCCAGTTTTTGAAGAACGTTTCGTTAGACAGCACCCACGAGGCCGATACCGAAGGGAAGAAGCCCCACCGGTGATCGGGGTGGAAATAAGTGGAACCGTCCACACGGAAGCTAGCTTCCACAAAGTAACGGTAGTCATAGCCGTAGTTCAGTCGTCCGATGAGGGACGCACGTTGGTTGTACGTCTCGCTGCCTAACAGGCGTGCGGTCACGGCTGTCCCGATGGTCTCCGGATAGATGCTGGCGTTTTGGTTTTCGCCCGTCATGTATTGGTTGTGCGTCTGTTGGTAGTTGGCTACGAGCATGGCACCTACGTCGTGTTTGGCGGCAAATGTACGGTTGTAATTTATTCCGGCTTCATAAAGTTGGTTGTCTACAAAACGGTCGATTTGTTCGATGGAGACTTTGGCGGTCGGGTAGACCGTGTTCGGGTCGGTATCGAACTGTCCTGTCTGTTGGTCATAAGTGTAGAGCGTAACAGGCTTATTGAAGGTTTTCTCTATGCGGGTATTGTTGTCGAACGTAGCCCGGGCATAGACGGAGAGGCCTTTCACCCAAGGCAGCTCCCAACGCAAGTTGGCCGTGATGGTGTTCATCTTTCCCGTGTCTTTGATGTAGCCGCCAAGACCTTCCACGTTGATGAGCGGGTTGCTGCCATCAGCACTGGCCAGATAACCATTGTCAAAACGCAAAACCTGCAACGGCGAGAAATTATAAGCGTTGTCGATGGTCGTATAACTGGAATTCTTGCTATTGGAGCGCGAACCGGTGAGGTCGAGCGAGAGCACCAAGCCTTTGGTCAGGGTAGCATCCAGTTTGGCCGAATAGTTGAAACGGTCGCGGTTGACTCCGCTGTATAAACCTTTGGAATGGGTGTATCCGCCCGAGATGTAGTATTTTACGTATTGGTTACCTCCGTTGGCCGATACGCTGTGCGTAGTGGTATACCCCACATTGTCCAGGTAATCCAACAAGTTTTCATCGCCGTACACGTTCGGATTGGAGTGCGTGCGTATCATTTCCAACTGTTCGGGAGTATAGGCCGTATTGGTGGTTCCCGGCGTGTTCTCCACGGCACGGTTGTAGAGTTTGGCGTATTCGTAAGCGTTAAGGAAGTCCGGCAATTGCGTGGCTTGTTGGATGTTCATCTGGCCTCGGTAGTTGACCGAGACTTTTTGATTGCCGGAAGCCCGTTTGGTCTGTACTAAAATCACCCCGTTGGCGGCGCGGGCACCGTATACGGCAGCGGCAGCGGCATCTTTCAGGATAGAGATGCTCTCTATGTCGTCAGGATTCAGGTCAGACAAGCGCATTTCCCCGTCGCTGGTGGTCGTACCAAAACGCGGCACACCGTCGATGACAAGCAAAGGAGAATTATTGATACCCCGGATATGCAGGTTAGCTTCCTTGGCACTGCTCGGGTCACCGGTGGTTTGCATGACTTGCAGGCCGGCCACTTGCCCGTAAAGGGCTTCATCGAGGTTGGCCGTCGGCAGGCTCAGCAGGTCTTCGCTCTTGATGGTCTCGATGGAGCCGGTGAGCGAAGCTTTCTTTTGCGTGCCGTATCCCACTACGACGAGTTCGTCCAGGTCCTGTGCGTCGTCTTCCAACGTGACTACAAGGTTTTTCTGTCCGGGTTTGATTTTGATGGTCTGGGTTTTGTATCCGAGGAATGAGATGACCAGTTCCGTCCCAGTTTCCGGAATGGAGAAGTTACCGTCCAGGTCGGTTACGGCTCCTCCCTGTGCATTCTTCCATTTGACGTGGGCTCCGATGACAGTCTCGCCTCCGCGGTCTATCACCTTGCCTTTCAATATGGGTTGTGGGGTTTGTGCCGCCAGTCCCCCGGCCAGGCACAAGGCGCCGATGAACAGCGCAGTTATTCTTTTTCCCATGGTGTAATGCGTTTAATTGGCAAATGTCCGCTCGATGAGCAGGATCTGATAATCGTAGAAATCTTTAGTGGAACCGGTTGCAGCGGCGCGGCGCGACTTGTAAAGGTTGAGCACTTTGCGCAAGCGTCCGGTCATGAGAGCGCCGATTTGTTCCTTGGTCAGCGTGGGCAGTCCGAAGTTGATGCGGGCAAACTCGTTGCCGTGGCTCATGCCGCAAGAGCAAGGGAAGTTTGAAGCTATTTCATCGAAAGCATCTTCTTGTGCAGTTTCCTGTCCGGTGGTTGGGTTTGGGGCAACATCCGTGTAGCCAACGAGGCTTGTCGAGGCTTTTGTCGTAGGGGCCAGTCCCGTATTTTTCAGCATGACGGAGATGGCTGCGGCTTGCAAATTTTGTTCGGCATCAGACAAACGGCCTCCGGTCGGGGCCTTGAAGAGGGCCGTGGTGACCTCGTCCAGATATTCGTCGAGGCGGTAGTTGTTTGCCGGATCCATGAGACCGCCTTCTTGGATACGGTAAAGTGTGGCCGAGTTGATGAGCGAGCTGACAATCATGGTTTGCAATTTGTCGTTCACGTTCATGTTGATTTCAAATTTACCAATCAGTTCTTTCACTGTCAACCATTCGTTGTAAGTGCGGGCTTGGTCCAATAGCCAAAGCATGGCTTCACGCTGCCGGTCGCGGTCGATATAGTGTTTGGCCGTCTCCTTGCCGTCTCCTTGCCGTATCTCTTCGTAACGGATACCCCCGATATAAGGCATGACGTGGCGCAGGTAACGGCTGTATTGGTTGACGATTTCGCGGTACATGTTTTCCATCTCGTCGTAGCGTTCGCCGCGTTCCATGTTCCATGTTTCAAGGTTTTGCATTAGAATCTTGAGGTTGCTGATGCCATAGTTGCCGGCTTTGATATGGTCATCGCCCAAGTCCTCCGTTTGGTCGGTCGGGTCTACGGTGCCGAAAAGCTGTTGTGCTCCGAATTCATACATGGGGTCTCCTGCCTTTTCGGCTATCCACTGGTCCAATGTCGGTTTTTCGGCTTCGGGAGTTGAGGCACCGGGAATCAAACGGTAGCCCCAGTTGATGGCGTGGATGTCGTACACGCCCAATACGGGCGGTGTCAGTTTTACACCCCGTTCGACATCACCCGGTTGGGCGACGAAGTTATTGCGGGCATAGTCCATGATACTCGGTGTCGTGCCGTACTTCTGCGTAAAAGAAGGGTTGCGTAACGAATCTACGGGGAAAGAGTAGCTGGCCCCCATATTGTGCATGAGTCCGAGCGTGTGGCCGATTTCGTGGGCGGCTGCATAACGGATGGATTCGCGCATCACGTCGTCGTCGAATACCTGGCAACGTACTCTTGGGTCTACCGCTCCCGTCTGCACGAAACGCCAGTTGTGGAGAAGGGAAATGATGTTGTGGTACCAGATGACGTCACCGGTAAGGATTTCGCCCGTACGCGGGTCCACATGGCTGGGCCCCATGGCGTTGGCCGTGGATGTCGCAGCATATTTGAAGCAGCTGTAGCGCATGTCGTCAGGGTCGAAGTCCGGGTCGTTTTTAGGATAATCCACAGCTTTGATGGCGTTCTTGAAACCGGCGGCTTCAAAAGCCGTATTCCAGTCTTCGATGCCCTGATGGATGGCCGTGCGCCACTTTTCGGGGAAAGCGGAATCTACGTAGAACACGATGGGCTTCTGCGGTTCCACCAGTTCGCCTTGGAAGTATTTGTCCAAGTCCTCTTTCTTCGGTTCCAAACGCCAACGATGGATGAACGTGCGCCGGATGAGGCGGTCTTGTTCCGAAGTATATATGCTTTTGTCGGAGTAGAAGAAACCTACGCGGTTGTCTTGCAGGCGCATCGGCATCGGGTCGTCGGGCAATGCAAAGAGCGAACGGTGCATGATGACCGAGTAAGGTTGGCCGAGCGGGGTGAGGGTGAATGAAAGGCGGCTTTTGATTTCGATGTTTTCCGGGAAACATTTCGAACTGACGATGCCAGAAGCATCCGGTACGAAAGTTCCTTTGAGTGAGTTGCCTCCTCCGAGCAGTTTGCTTAACGGATTATCGGTCTTGATAGGACTGATGGCTTTTTCGTTGGCACCGAAGAAAGCCGTAACGTCGATTACCACGTTCTTTCCGTTTTGGGCCGCGATTTTGAATCCTTTCAGCACGGGGTCATAAAAGTTCTTGTCGAAAGCCGATTCTATGGGGTCTGTCCCCGCTACGATGTCGCTGCTTTGTATTTGGTGTATGTACACGTTCCGTTCGTCCTTGCTGAAGCGGATTAATAGCGGCTGTGTGGCAATCTGTCCGGCTACGAAATCCCGTGTGTTGCTCGTAGCCGCTACGCGGTTGGCCAGGATATAGGTACGCCCGAAAGCGGAGTCCGGGATTTCGAAGTAAAGTTTTCCTTCTTTGGCATTGTATAAGGTGGTGAACAAGCCTTTCTGTACGGCGGCGTTTTTGGTCACTTTTTTATAATCGGCATTGACGGAGTCTTTTACCAATGCCGTTATTGCATTCTTGTTCTTTTTGCTCTTTCTTTTGGCTTCGGTTGGTTGGCAGACAGCCAAAGTGGCCAACAAGGCGAGAGTTATTCCTGTACTTTTTCTCATAATCGTCTTATTTTTGAATGATTGATTTGTAGACAGCAGAAGATAAGAGAGGAGGATGAGAACTCGTCTTACCCTCCTCTCCGGTATATGTGCTATATTATTGGGCGTTTACTTTACATGCAATGTGATTCGCTTTTACAATATACAAGCCCGGTTCGAGGCTGAAGTTCACGGCATTTCCGGTTGCAGCCCGTACGGCAATGGCCTGTCCGGACAGGTTGTAAACCTTCACTTCGCAACCGTTTGTCAATCCTGTTACCAGCACGTTGCCGCGTGTGGCCGTAATGGCAGGGGCATTGTGGCGAGTGCCTTCTATATTGCTTCCGCCTTCCACGAGTGTAGTTGTGGTCTTGAACGTATTTGAACCGCTGAATTTCGGGAAAGCTTCAGTCGTCATTTCGCAGTACACGGGCGAGTCTTGCTTCGTCAGGAAGGTGAACACGCCGTCTTCTTCGGTATAGTCAGTTCCGGCTACGAGTGCCGTGCCGTCCTCGGTCATCCACGTGTAAGTGGTCGTTTGTGGGCTCTCTGCCAGTCCGGTAATATGGTTTTGTGCCGAGAGGTCTACGGTTTCGTCCGCTTTTACTTCCGCTGCAATCTGCAAGGCGTTTTGCGGGGCATAGGTGAATGTCTTGCAAGGCAGTGCGGGAAGGGTAGCCAACGTGAAGTTGTTCTTGCTGCAGTTCACGCTTTTGGTCACGTTGTCGGCTTTGAGTTCCGTCAATTTGTTGCCCATGCAGAACAAGGTGCCTAAAGCCTCGCTTGCCGTCACATCCAACGAAGTGAGTTGGTTGTTGTTCAGGTTGACATAGGTAAGAGCCGTGTTTTTGCTCAGGTCGATGTCTGTGAGTTTGCAGTTCAGCAGGTACAGGCTCGACAGTTTCGTGTTGTTCGACAAGTCGATGGCTTCTATCGGGCAGTTGTTGAGCGACAAGTAATCCAATTCCGTATTTTGAGTTAAGTTTATTTGGGTCAAGGGCGTGTCTTTGGCATCCAAGCGGGTCAATTTCGTATTGGCCGTGAGGTCGAGCGTTTCCAAGTCGTTGTTGTAGCAGTTCAGCTTTTCCAACTTCGTGTTTTGGCTGAGGTCCAATGTCTTCAGTGCGTTGGTATACACGTTCAGTTCTTTCAAGTCGGTGGCGGCCGATGTGTTGACGGCAGTCACTTGTGCGCCGTCCACACGTGAATCGCAGCCGAAGACAGAGATTTCGCGGGCATAGATTTTGATGTGGCCTTCTCCGGCAGGTGTACCGGTCACGGTGGTAGTCGTACCATATTCGTCTGCCAATGCGATGGTGTCCGTTGTCATACGCTGTCCGTTGCCCCAATCCACCATGATGCGGTTGGCTTCCGTTGTGGATGCGAATGTGAGGTTACGTTCATTGCCGTCCACGTCAGCGGTAAGCGTCAAGTAAAGTTCCGGCTCGGTTTCAATGGTAGTCTGTGCGGTCTTAAAAGTATTTGTGCCTGAAAATTTAGGGAAGGCCTCTGTGGTCATTTCACAGTAAACAGGTTCGTCGAAAGCTTTCAGGAACGTGAATACATCATTTTCCATTGTGTAGTCCGTGCCCGCCTGCAGTTCGGTGTCGCCTGTTTTCCATACGAATGTGGTTTTTTGTGCTTCGGTAGTCAGTCCGGTAAGGTTGTCTTGTGCGGAAAGGTCGATTTTCTCACCCTGCCATATTCGTTTCATGATTTGCAAGGCGTTTTGCGGGGCATAAGTGTAAGTCTTGCAAGGCAGTGCGGGCAAGGTGGCCAACGTGAAGTTGTTTTTGCTACAGTTCACACTTTTGGTCACATTGTCGGCCTTAAGTTCCGTCAATTGGTTGCCCATGCAGAACAAGGTGCCTAAAGCCTCGCTTGCTGTCACATCCAAAGAGGTCAGTTGGTTGTTGTTCAAGTTGACATAAGTAAGAGCCGTGTTTTTGCTCAGGTCGATGTTTGCGAGTTTACAGTTCAGCAGGTACAGGCTCGACAGTTTCGTGTTGTTCGACAGGTCGATGGCTTCTATCGGGCAGTTGTTGAGCGACAAATAGCTCAGTTCCTTGTTTTGGGTCAAGTCAATTTTGGCCAAGGGCGTGTCTTTGGCATCCAGGCGTGTCAGTTTCTTGTTTGCCGTGAGGTCGAGTGTTTCCAAGTCGTTGTTGTAGCAGTTCAGCTTTTCCAACTTCGTGTTTTGGCTGAGGTCCAATGTCTTCAGTGCGTTGGTATACACGTTCAGTTCTTTCAAGTCGGTGGCAGCCGATGTGTTAATGGCTGTTACATGTGCTCCCTCCAGGTGTGAGTCGCAGCCGAATACAGTGATGCCGTTGCCATAGATTTTGATGATACCTTCCCCGGTGGGCGTACCGGTTACGGTAGTAGTCGCACCGTATTCGTCTGCTACGGCAATTTCTTCTGTTTCCACGAGTTTTCCGTCTCCCCAGTCGATTTGCAGTTTATGACCGGTTTCTGTCATGGCAAAGACCAAATTGCGTGCATTACCGTCGATTTCAACGGTTAACGTGATGGCCGGTTCGGTTTGTGCATAAGTGACGATGCCGAACATGGCGAATAGGATAGAGAGTAGATACTTCTTCATAGACGTTTGTTTTTAATTAGGAAATAGTTTTTAGTCTCTTTTTGTCCGTTTTTATTCTTCCTGCGAACCGGTTGCTCTCTTAATAAGAGAGCGATTGCATAATTATGCAACTCTATAACACCCTCAAAGATAAGCAAAAGGATGAAACCCACAAAACAAAATGCATGTTTTCATATAACAAAGACTATAATTAAGTTCATCAAATAAGCATTTGACTCTTCATTTTGTAAGTGTGACTGCCAGGTGTAAATGAAACATCGCTCTCTTATTAAGAGATATGTTTTCAATGTACTCTTAGCCAACTTGTATGGTGTAGGAGTAGAACTGTTCGGAATGTATCCGATTTACGCAAATGAGGAATTTTAAAGCTGTTTTTACATCCAAGAATGGAAAAAAAGAAAGTAAATCTCGGCGTCGTATGGAAAAATGAATATCTTTGCGCATAGTATCAATCAAATGCCGAAGGGTTATGGTGAAAGTTTATTCTTGTAGTTTTTTTCTCCTGTTCTTTGGGATATTGTGTGTTATTCCAGTTCAAGCCGGGAAGAACAAGGGAAATTTGAGTAATTTAGTTTGTTTCGTACGTTTCTTGGATGAGGATAACGACGAGATGTTCGAGCATCCTTTTTCGATGTATGAACAGTTGTTTAATGACGCTACGTCAGGGGCGAATTCCGTATACAACTATTTTCGTGAGGCTTCTTACGGGCAGCTTTCTTGGAAAAGCAGTTTTTATCCGAAGGCGGTGGACGGAAAGGTCATTTCTTATCGTGCCAACAGGGAGCGGGGATATTACAAGCCGAAAGGGGAAATCAACGACATAGGTTATGAGGACGAGGTGGACAAAGCGGCGCGGGAACAAGCCCTTATCCGCGAAGTGGCGGCCTGGCTTTCCGATGCGCTTCCGGAGGACTCACCGTTGGATGCGGACGGCGACGGCATCGTGGATAACATGTGTATCGTGCTGAGCGGACGTTCGGACCTCAGTAACAAGTATTTATTGTGGCCCCACCGTTCCGACCTGGCTTTGCCCGATGAAAAGGCCATATATATAAAAGGTAAGAAACTGGTCGGTTACCTGATGGTGTTCGATGATGCGAACGGTTGGGCTTCGTTGGAACCCATACCGTTGAACACCGGAGTGATTTGCCACGAAATGTCGCATTCTCTCGGTACGTATGACCTATATCACGTGAATGACAATTTAAATCCCGTCGGAGTCTGGGACTTGATGTCGGACAATCTTCTTGTGCCCCAACAGATGTCGGCTTACACGAAGTATCGCTATTGCGGTTGGTTGGACGAGATTCCTGAGATTTCGGAACCGGGCACATACGTGTTGAACCCGGTCGGGGGAGAGAAGAAAGAGAATGTGGCTTATAAAATCAAGCCCGTCGGTTCCGAAGAATATTTTGTGGTGGAATACCGCCGCAGGGAGGGCAGCACGTTTGACGGCGGCCTGCCGGAATCCGGCTTGTTGGTTTACCGCATCAATCCGGCTTATACGGGCGGTAACGTGAACTATAACGGGACAACCCGTCTGGACGAAGTATACGTTTTCCGGCCAGGCGGTACGGTGACGGCCGACGGGGACATAGAAAAGGCGGCTTTCAGCGAGGAGAGCGGGCGTACGGCTTTCGGGGGAGACGCGGAAGTGAAGCCCTTTTACAGCGACGGTACGGTGGCACGTTTCGCATTGACGAATATCTCGTCGTGCGGCGAGACCCTTTCGTTCAATCTGGAGAACCTGGGACATCAGATCAAACTGTCCGAAGAAGCTGTGACGTTTGGCGGCACGGCGGGCGACAAGCTCGAGTTTTCGGTGGAGGCTGATGTGGACTGGACGGTGTCCGGCTTACCCGATTGGTTGAAACTGTCGCCGCAGCAGGGAGAGGCGGGAAAGACCACTGTCACTTTGGAAACCCTGTCTGAAAATGCCACTGCGCAGACGCGCAAGGCAGAATTGGCCTTCACCTCGCCTTCGGATGCCGGGCTGAAAACCATATTGACCGTACATCAACAGTCCAATGTCATCCTGCCCCCGTCCGGGTTGTCCGCCCGTGTGACGGAGGACGGGAAGGTGGAACTGGCATGGACGGCTCCGCAAGAGGGGGCTCCCGTGTTGTCGGACGGTTTTGAAGATACGGCCAATCCGAATGGTTGGACGATAAAGAACGCCGGTGACAGGGGATGGACGTGGCAGGAGGCTGCCAAGAATTACATGCCTTACAGCGGAAATTATTCCATGTACATGAAGAGTGCTTGGGAGGATAAGCATCAGGACGAACGCCTTATTTCTCCAGTGTTCGCTTATGGCCGTGAATTGTCATTCTGGAGCAAGTCCATTGCTCCGCAGAAGGACATCAAGGACCAATACTATTATGTGGAAGTGAGTACCGACGGAGGGGAAACATGGGCACCGGTGTACGACTTAATCAAGGACTGCGATGTGCTGAACCAATATGTGAAAATCACCATCGACCTCTCCGCTTATCAGTCCGACCGCATGCGCGTGGCTTTCCATGCCTATGATACGAACGATGTGGGATTGTCTTATTGGTGGCAAATCGATGACGTGGAGATTTATTCCGCTCCGTCGGAAACCTTGGTGGAGGGTTATGCCGTATATCGCAACGGTGTCAAATTGGGCGAGACATTGGATGTGAACTTTACGGATGCCGTGCCGCTTGTTGGTGAAAATATCTATACCGTGCGGGCTACCGGAAGTTTCGGCGAGACTTCTGATTCGGAAGCAGTCATATTGGTGTATGACCCTTCCGGCGTGGAAAAGGTAGGGGCGATGCCGGACGTGGCAGTCTGGACGGCACAAGGGCGCGTTATGGTACGGTCGTCTGTTCCGTTGCGCCAAGTGCGTCTCGTGACAGCGGAAGGCATGCAGGCAGCCCTTGCCCGTCCTGACGGGAATGTATATATTTTTGATGTGCCCGGGATGAGCCGTGGCCTCTATCTTGTAGTCTGCGAGACCGATGGGGACGGAACGCCTGTCGTGCGAAAGGTTATCTTGAAGTAAAAGAGTAGGTTAAGTCTGTCCTGAAGCCCGTTTCGGAAGAGGGTTGACGACCTTCCGGAAAGTGGAAAATCAATCTGCGCCAAATGAAAAATCAATCGACTGAGATTGAAAAATCATTTGGCGCAGATTGATTTTCGTTTGTGCTGACAGTGATTTCCGCGCCTTCTGAACGGGTTATTGGTAGATGAGGAATGTCAAGTTTTCGGGACGGAAAAGCTCTTGTGCCACGGCATGGAGGCCTTCTGCCGTCAGCCCGTCTATCTTTTGGTATAGACGGTTCAGGTCGCGTGCCCGGTCATAATGCAGGAACGTTTTTCCCATGGCTAACGCCACGTTCTCAAAGCTGTCGTAAGAGATGCCTATCTGGCCCTTGATTTGCCGTTTGGCGGCTTCCAACGCATGGGATGCCAACGGGGCTTCGGCCAATCGTCTCAGTTCTTTCAGCACGAGGCGGCGGCAACGCGCCACGTCGTGAGGGTCGCATCCGAAATATACGCTCCACAAGCCGGTGTCGGTGTAAGTGGTCATGACGCTTTCCACCGTATATACAAGGCCGTGCTTCTCGCGCAGGCTCAGGTTGAGGCGTGAGTTCATGCCCGGGCCTCCTAAGATATTGTTCAGCAGGTAGAGGCTCAGGTGGCGCGGGTCGCGGGCACTGTAAGCCCGTGCGCCTATCATGACGTGCGCCTGATGGGTGTCTTTGTGCAGCGTGACGGTCTGGGGGCGGTATTCCGGTACAGCCGTGCGTCCGGCATCGTTCCCGTCAGGCCGCGCAGGGGAAGCGTCTGCTTGGAGAAGCGTTTGGAAAGGATGGTTTTCGGGCAAGGAGGAGGCCACCCGTTTCAGGGTTTTGGTGATTTCCCGGCAGGCCTGTGCCGGTTCGATGCGTCCGTAGACGAAGAAGACCATCCGGTCGGGACGGTACAGCCGCCGGGCGAAACGTTGGATGTCCTCGCTGCGGAATCCGCGCAGGCGTCCGGCTTCGCCCAGGATGTTACGTCCCAAGGGGTGCCCGCAAAAGATAAGGTTTTCGAAATCATCGAAAATCAATTCAGAAGGCGAATCGTTGTAGCTTTCTATTTCGTCGATGACCACCTCCACTTCTTTGTTCATCTCCGTTTGGGGATAGGTGCTGCCCAACACGATGTCGGCCAACAGGTCCACGGCACGTGCGAAGTGTTCTTTCAGGAAAGCCGTATAGTAAATGGTTTCCTCTTTGCCCGTATAGGCGTTCAAGTCTCCTCCCACGCTTTCCATGCGGTTCAGGATATGCCACGAGCGGCGTCGGTGCGTCCCTTTGAAAGTCAGGTGCTCGCAAAAATGTGCCAATCCGTTTTCGTCCGGCAGTTCGTCACGCGTGCCGGCATCGACGGCGATGCCGCAATATACCACGTCCGTGGCCGACGGTGCACAGATGACGCGCATGCCGCAGGGAAGGGTATGGGTATAGGGAACAGCCGAAGCAGGAGATGTTGTTGCCATGTCGTTATGTTTTGTGTTTAGCCGCACAAAGGTACTGCAAACCACGGGAAAGGAAAAGGAAACAGGCCGTTATTTGCATAAATCGCTCCCACTCGGCAGACTTCGAGCAAGCTCGGTCTGCGCTCGCTTAATCGCGATTTTCTTTTTATTCCGTTTGCTGTCCGTCTTTGCCTGTCTGTTTTTGATGTTTAGTAGACGAGAGCCGGACGTGGCAATCTTCCTTTATGACCCAGTTCAGTTTCCGAATTCCAATATGGCCCGCAGTTGTGCTGCCGCAGTGTAGTTCCCGTTGGTGTTGATGCAATGTACGGCCGGCTGGAGGGTGAAATGGTTGCATACGGGAAAGCTTCCGGTCAGTTCCACGTCGGTTTCCCGGCCGTCGGCATAGAGGGCACGGTTGACCACCAATCCCACTTGGGTCATCCGGGGCGGAATGTTACTCCAGATAAGCCCCGCTCCCCAGTAATGACGGCATGTGCTGCGTGAAGCCGGCGACGTGCCACCCTGCCACATGGCTCCCAAATGGCTTTCGCCGACATGCAGGAGGGGTTGTTCTATCAAGGTCCACAAAGCGTAATTGAAAGTTTTGTCGGCGGATGTTTCGGACGGACTGGAGCCGAGGGCATATCCTACGGCGTAATATCCATGATGGCGGTCTTCTTCGCCGATGTGGTAGGACAGGCTGCCGATGTTGAACATCCCGTCGCTACGGGGGCAGAAACGGAACTGACGGTTGATACGGTCGCTGGCCACGCCGTTGTAGAGGCTTTCGCGAAAGGTGAGACCTGGCAAGGGGGAGAATTCCGTGTGCAGGCAAAGGGCTGCCAAAGGATAAGTGGCTAACGGGAAGTTGGCCGACAAGATAGGGAAGTTTCCGTGCGAGGCGTTGGTGAAAAGAGCTGTGAATGGGGTCGTAAAGTGGTCCATGTCGATATTTCTCAGTCCGGCATATACGGAACCCTTGTCACCGATGTTTTGCCGGATTCCCGCTTCGATGAGACGGAAGGCCTTGTCCGGACCGGCATCTATACAACTGAATGCTTGTAAGTCTCCGGCTACCGGAATCCCCAGATTGTAAGTAGAAATGGCTGCGGTTTCCAGTTGTGCGTCTTTCCATAGTCCGGTTTCTGCCGAGACTTCAAGCAGGTTACACCAGCCGGTTTTCCCGTCGGTGATGTTCCACAGTCCTTCGGTCGTTCCGGAGATTTCCCATTTTACCCGTTGGCAGAAAAGTGGAGACTGCATGCCGATTGCGGTGGCACACGACAAGTATGCAAGGCGCAAGGTTGCGCTTTGTGCGAAAATCTTTTTTAGCATAAAATGTAGTGTTTCGTTGATAATGGTGGAAAGGTTTCCCGATGAGGCTGTTTTGCGCTTATCTCCCCTCGTCGGGAAACCCTATGATTTACTTAAAAGAGCAATGCCAAGCGGTAGACGGCAAAAGCCGTCACATAGGCCAATAGGGTAGTGTATGCCGCCGTAAAAATGGCCCACTTCCATGTGCCGCTTTCTCCTTTGACGGCTGCAATCGTAGCCAGACAAGGGAAATAAAGCAGTGCGAAGATCATGTAACTCAATGCGGCTTCGGGGGTGGTGTGCTGACTTAGTATTTGCGCCAGGCGGGTCTGCGAAGCGTCTTCGGTGGTTTCCGGTTCCGCGTCTTCGGCCGCGCAGTTGTACAACACTCCGAGTGTGCTGACCATCAGTTCTTTTGCGCCGACACCGGCTATGATACCTACGCCCATTCGCCAATCGTAACCTAACGGACGGATTACCGGTTCGATGGCATGGCCTATCCGGCCCATGTAGGATTGTTCCTGTTGTTCGGCTTCTGTCAGTTCACCGTTTCCCGTGGGGAAATGTCCTAAAGCCCAAATCACGATGCTGGCCACCAAGATGATGCCTCCCATCTTACGCAAGTATTGGCGTCCTTTCTCCCACGTATGGCGGCAAACACCGCGCGAACTGGGCAGGCGGTAAGGAGGGAGTTCCATGACGAAATGGCTTTCATACCGACGCATGAAGATCTTGCTGAATACCCATGCTACAAACAAGGCCATACCTGTCCCGAACACGTAAAGGCAGAGCATGACGGTAGAGGCGTTTTGGGGAAAGAATGCCCCGGCAAATACTACATACACCGGAATGCGTGCGCTGCATGAAATCATCGGAGTGACCAGCATGGTAATCATACGGCTTTTGGGATTTTCTATCGTACGGGTAGCCATGACGGCCGGTACGTTGCATCCGTAACCCATCAGCATGGGAATGAAGGATTTTCCGTGCAGTCCCAGTTTGTTGAACAACGGGTCGGCCAACATGGCGGCACGTGCCAGATAGCCCGAATCTTCCAATATGGAGATGAAGAAATAAAGAATCAGGATGTTGGGCAAGAAGACAATGACGCTGCCCACGCCGCCTAATATGCCGTCGCAAACCAAAGCTTGCAGCGTGCCTTCGGGCATTTGGCTCTCGCAGAGGGCGGTGAGCCATGCCACACCGTTGTCTATCCAGTCCATGGGGTATTGTCCGATGGTGAACGTGACCCAAAAGATGAACCACATGATGGCCACGAACAACGGATAGGCAATCCAGCGGTTGGCCAGCAGTCGGTCTAACGTTGTGGTGACCTGATGACTGCGTCCGTGTTTTTTAATGTAAATGCCGTCGAGTATTTGTCCGATATGGGAATAGCGTTCCACATCTTCGTGTTCGCGTTCGGGGCACGGACAGGCCGTGTCGCTTCCGTTGTCTGCGTCCATATCTTCCGGATGAGCTCCTTTTCCGCTACAGTGGGTACAGTGCTCCGGATCGTTGCAACAGGCGGCCTCGTGGGTATGTCCTTGTATGCCTGCACGGTGAAGTGCAATATGTTGGTCGGCCAGTTCGATGGCTTTTTTCAGCAGGGTATCGATACCGATGCGCTTACGGGCTACGGTAGGGTAGAGAGGCATATCCAAACGACGGCTCAGTTCTTCGATGTCGAGTGTACTTTGGCTTTCTTCAAACTCATCATACATGTTCAAGGCTCCGACGAGCGGAAGGTTCCGTTCCTTCAGTTGCATGGTGAGCAACAGATTCCGTTCCAGATTGGTTGTGTCGAGCACATTGATGACGGCATCTATCCGGCCGCTTTCCAGTTCGTGTGCCACATACGCCTCTTCCGGACTGAAAGCACGGATAGAGTAGGTTCCCGGCAGGTCTACCAAACGGATTTTCCGTCCATCGAAGACCATTTCTCCCACGACACTGCTGACGGTCACTCCGCTGTAGTTACCGGTACGTTCGTGTCCCCCCGAGGCTGCATTGAAAAGTGAGGTCTTGCCGCAATTCGGATTACCGACCAAAGCTATTGTAATCACTCCGGCTTCGGCCGGCGTGTCGGTGGTGATGCGACGTCCGGAAGGACCGCAACTGGGGCATCCCGTGTGTGGAGACGGCGGCATAACGCTTCCGCTTCTTCGTTGATGCCGGTCTGAACGATGCTTTTGAGTCGGAATGTCTGTGGGAATGTCTGTGGATGGGGCAGGGATGTCCGCTTCCGGTGTCGTAGATGGAGCGTCTGCCGTGCCCGAAACAGTGACTTGTATTTTTTCAGCTTCGCTCTTTCGCAGGGCGATTTGTCCTCCCATCAGTTCGAAAACAATAGGATTTCCCACAGGAGAAGTAAACAGTTTCTTGACGGTTTTCCCTGTGACAAACCCCATTTCACTCAAGCGGGCTCTGAAGGCTCCGCTGCCTTCTATGTGTGATATCATCACGGTTTCGTTCGTGTTGACATCCGATAATCTCATCATTACTACCTATATATAATTATACAGCGTGCAAAATTACTTGCAAAATCCGGCTTGTGCAATACCTGATAGTAGTGATTTTGTTAAGAATTGGCATAGCTGTGCATGCCACCGAGCAGATAATTGACTCCGAAGTAGGTCATCAGGACTACGGCGAAAGCGAAGATCATATAGCCATGGAATAGCCATGGACGTTGAAAACAGGGCAGGCTTTTCCGGTGGAAAGAGATGCCGTAAATGATGAACGCCGCAAGTGCCCACACTTCTTTCGGGTCCCACGACCAGTAACTGCCCCACGACACGTTGGCCCATACGGCTCCCAACACAATGCCTGTGCCCAACAGGAAAGTGCCTGGATATAACAGAAGACGGCTCAACAAGGTGAGTTGTTCGATTTGTTCTCCTGTAATCGGCGAAGCCGTGTTTTTTTGTTTCCCTATAAGACACAAGGCCAGGATGCCGTTCAGAAAGGTGAAAGCAAAAAGGCCGTATGAAATCATGATGAGCGACACGTGCCAACTCAGCCACGGGGATGCCAATACCGGCATGAGGGGCGTAATTTGCGGGTTCATCTCGCCCAAGTAGGCTACGAGCAGAGTGAATCCGGAAAGCAGGAAACCGAAAGGCCGGGTGAAAGGGAACCTCCGTTGAAGCAGACAGGCGGTCAGGAGGACTGCCAGAGCGACGAACTGCATCGTTTCGTATCCGTTGCTCAGGGGGAAACCGCCTCTGATGTAACCGCGCAAGGCGTATCCTGTGGCATGGAATAGGGTGGTGAGGCAGAGGGCTGTGCCCCATACCCGTCGGCTTACGGCTTTCTCCTTACGGCCTGTCAGCATCCTGAACATGAATAATCCGAAGGCGGCAAAGCCTAAAGTGAGGTTGACCATGAACAGGATTTTGCTGAAGGGAATACGGTTGTACCACAGTTCGGCGTTGACTTTCTGGGTACTGAGAGGTGAAACGTCGGGCGGTAGCGGACGGACGAGCGTGCCTTGCCGGAGCATGAGGATGAGTCCTACTTTTTCGTCCGTTTCCTGTATGGCCTGGGCCAGTTTGCTCCGGTTACCTTGTTCGCGTTGCCATAAAGGCTGTAGCTTGTATTGTGTCCCGTCGAACAAATGATTGAGCGAGGCATATTCTTCTTTAAGGCCTAAAGCGGTGCGCAACTCCTGATTTTTGATACGGATAATGGGAGTGCGGTTCCATTCTTCGGGGTAGAGCATCCAACTGCTCACCACCTGTTCCGGAGTGATTCCGTGGAAGGATGGTCGTCCGTATATTTTTTGTACGAAATCCCGTGCCAGTGTGTTGAACGGGGCGACGCGGTCGTTGTAGACCACTTGTTGGATAGCCAGACTGTCGGCTTGTACCCGCTTGACTACGGGCAAGGCCGGGTCGGCTTTCAGTTGACAGCCCCCAAACAAGGCTATTAGGAACAGTCCGCCTTTCCGGATCAGCGGATGCCTTAACAGACGGCGGAAGCCTCCGCCCCGGGCGCACAGCAGGAGCAGGCAACCCAACCCCATCAGGCAGAAACCGGTGTAGGTGATGCCCGTCCCCCAAGGGTCATAGTTTACCGAAAGCCAACTGCCTTCCAAATCTTCATCGTAGGAAGACTGGTAAAAACGGTACCCTTGTGCAGAAAAAATCCGGTTCATGGAAACAATTGGCCGGGCAAAGATGTCGCCGTCGATATGCTGGCAGGAGATTTGGCTCACGTAGTCGGCAGGAGCTTCCGTGCCCGGATAATATGCTATGCGGAAGCTGTCTAAACACATCATGAAAGGCAGGCGTGCCACTTGTTTCCGTTCGTTGACATATTCTCCCGTAGGCTGGCCTTTACGCAAGTGCAATATTCCTTTATGTCCGGTAAAGGCGGTGGTGAGCGCTCCGGCGAATATCACGCCGAAACTGAGATGAAGGACGAGAAGCGGAAAGTTTTTCCACATTTTACGGCGTACGAAAAGTGCGGCCAAAGTGACCATGACGGCGGTCCATAACAGTTTGAACCACCAAGTGCCGTAGACGTAGGTTTGGATAAAAGGCGTGCCGTGGGCATCTTCCACAAACGTGGATATACCGATGCCCGCGGCAGCCCAAAAAAGTAGTATGAAAGGAACTGACTTCATGATGTAGAGGGAATGTACCGGATAAGTCCTTAAAAGTCGCGATACTTTTCGTTGCAACGTTTTTTCACGGCGATACATTCCATTTCGATAAGCCATGTAGGTCGGCATACCGGTGCCAAGGTGATGACTTTCGGAGTGTCGGGGAACCGTCGGGCGAACATCTCGTTCACGGTCGGGTAATCGCAGACATCGCGCAGGTAAACGATGATTTGCATGACATCGTCGAATGATGCGCCGCCTTCTTCAAGCAGGACTCCTACATTTTCCCACATGCGTTCGGTTTGTTTCACGATGTTGCCCACATGCACCACCTCCCCTTTGTTGTTGATGCTGGCCGTGCCGCTGATGAACACTTGGGCACGGTCGCCGTATTCCATGACGGTACCCCGCTCGAACGTAACCCCGTATTCATAAGTAGGGTTCAAGTGGGTGGGGGCGTACAGGTAGCGTTGCTGTGAAGGTTCAAACCCTGTGAGGGCATACGTTCCCATCTGTACCAAGGCCCGTGTGTCTGCGGGCAGTCCGCCGATGCCCGTACTGCTGATGTAGTGGGTCCGTTCGGTGAGTCCTTGTTCGGCGAAGTTTTCCTTACGTGCTTTCACCATGCCGGCGTACTGCGTGTCTACATCGCGTACGAAAAACCACGTACGGATACAGTTGTCTGCCAGCGTGGCGTTGAAGCTTTGTAAGGTTTCCTCGTAACTGATGAGCAGAGATTCCGTTTGCCAGGCCGAGTCGCCCTTGTGTTCGTGCATGCCCATCTTCCATAAATGACGGTAACCGTTGTGTTCCGCCACGATGACACCGTTCACGTTGGCTACCTTGCAGCCTTTTTGCAGATACAGCCATACGGCCACCTTGCTGCCGTCGAGCGGTGGTTGCTGGATGACGGATACGGAACAGTCCGCTTCCTGCTTCATCAGAGGCTGTTGGTTGGTCGAATCGCTGAGAAAGTATCGCTTCAGGATGACGTCGGCACCCATGACCTGCGGCAACCGCAACAGCCGTTCCTCTCCTTCGTAAATTCGTTTGAGTTGTCCGTCGAAGAGTTCGGCTCTCGGCTTCACATGCAACATGACGTGGAACTCTTCTATCTTATCTTGTGGGGTAAAGGCGGATATTTCCGCCGTTACACCCAGATCTTCCCAAAAAACTTTGCTTTTATCCATGTTGTTCCTATTCTTTGGCGCCTGCGTTGATCCATTCGTCTATGAGCCGCAGGTCGGTTGATGAAGTTATCATATTTTCGTGACTGAAACCTAAGCCGAGTACATTGCCTGGATTGATTACCTTATGCAAGATGCTTTCTTCGGCGTTGCCCGGAATGACACGGATGCCGTCCTCGACCTGTGTAGACGGTTGGTTTACAAGGCTGGCATGGCTCTTGTCGGCCGTCAGGTAAAGTCCGGCTGCGGGAGAGGTGCTTCCTCCGTGGCACTGTGCGCAGGTTTTGTCAAATATGTTCTCTTGTATGGCTGCATACATGTGGGCATCCACCTGTCCGGCATCCATGTAGAGCGTATCTCCCGAAATCGAAGCTACATCCAGACTTTGATATGTCAGGACACGTTTGCGCAACCGGTTGGTCACGCATAGCTCGATGGTTTTCACGTCGTTCCCGATGTTAGGCAGGGTGAGGCTCACGTTGCTGTTCGCATCGGGGCTGACGAGCACTTGCGTAGTCGCGTATTCGCTGTCTCCGAACCCGGCCAATACAAGCTGGTAATATTCCGGCCAACTGTCCGCACCGGTGATGTGCCCGGTCAGTTTGGCCGCAAAGCCGGTATGCGTAGCCGTGTGTTCCTTCCGTGGGATGGAGCCGTCGTCGCAGGCGGTGAGTCCCATTGCTACAGACAGGAGAACAAATATACCATAGTTTTTTTTCATTGTAAATTCTTTATCGGCTGAATTAACGAATATTAGAAAGAGTATTGCAATTGTATGATGCCTGAGTGCTTGGCCAACCCAAGGTCGTCGTTGTCACGGTCGAGTTGCGTGTCGTGTCCGGTGCGTCCGATGAACTGATACATGGCTTGCAGTTTCAGGTTACAGTTCTTGAAGAAATAATTGCATCCTACGGCCGGCATATTGAGGAAACCATTCGTGTCTACGCCGTTGCGGTTAAAGAAGTCGTAACGTGCGGCAACCTGTACGCGGGGAGCCACGAAATAACCGCCTTGGACGTAGCCGCCCAAGAAATCGTAAGTCTTGTCTATCTTTTGCCGGTCGGTGAATCCCACGTGCATATAATAGGCTTCGGCTCCGATATAAAGCTTGTTTTTCAGCATGGCAAACTCCAGTCCGGCGCGGGTGTCGTTGGTGCTTTCGCTCTCGCTTTCCACATTCAGGTTGGCGCTTGCGCCTAACATCCATTTGTCTTCGTGCAGGCGGTTGGGGTTACCCTGCGTGGCGGGCATGATACCCTTCGGCATGAAGGTGAAACGTCCGGCGTAGAGCAGGGACGGGATGTGCCAGTCGTCGCTGATGGTTTTTGTAGCCGTGTTGACCGATGCGCCGGTACCGTTGAAAATTCCTATTTCATATCCGAACTTATTGGCTGCAAAACCGTGGATTTCCACGCCGAGATCGAATCCCGTCCCGATGTTCGGTGTGACGGCGTTCAACGAATAAGGCATGATGACCGCCGCGGTCAGCGAAGTCGGGAGTGTAGGCATCATGGTTTCGCCCAGCGTCGTCAGGTAACCGTGAGAGAAGGGAGTCTTGAATTTACCGATACGTACGGCAAAAGCTTCTTTCATGGCCACATCGATCCATGCCTGCTGAAGGATGGCTCCGCCACTGGCTGCTGCATTGATAGAGAGGTTAAACGATACCTTGCCCCACGCTTTTCCCGTAAATCCGAGTACGGCATACGGTACGGCAAATCCCGAATTAGCCAAGTTGTCTTGGTTGTAAGCCTTGTCCAGGCCTTCGTCGTCGTACCAATTGATGTGAGCCGCAGTCTGCACCAACAGGTAAGGTTTGAACACAAAGTCGGCTTTCTTCGTTTGGATGGAGAACCCTTCGCGTCCGGCCAGGGACACCACGCCGTTTTCGCTGCCCTCTTCATATTGTGCCATGGCGGCAAGAGGGAGAGCCGCCAATAGGGTCATCGCAAATATTTTTTTCATTGTTTTCTGTTTTTTCTTTGTTTGATGCTTGTTCTGTCAAGAGGCTTTCGTCATCTTGTTATAAGGATTGCAGGAATCGGATGAGTGCCGCACGGTCTTCTTTCTTCATCTGTTTGAACAGGTTTTTCGAAGCTTCCCCTTCTCCGCCGTGCCACAAAATGGCTTCGGTAAAGTTACGGGCGCGTCCGTCGTGCAAGAAGTAAGTGTGACCGTTGACTTTTTCCTGTAGCCCGATACCCCAAAGTGGAGTGGTGCGCCACTCATTGCCGCGGGCCAGTCCGCTTACGTAATTGTCGTTCAATCCTACACCCATGATTTCGCTTCCCATGTCGTGAAGCAGGAAATCGGAGTAGGGGTGGATGGTCTGGCTGCCCAACCATGTCAGTTGCGTACCTAACAGCAAAGCGGAACCACGGGGTTGGGTATGCAGCGTGACGGTATGGCACAAGTGGCATTTGGCTTGGTAGAACATCTCCTCCCCGCGTTTCACCGTAGGATCGTTCACGTCACGACGGGCCGGTACACCAAGGCCCTGCATGTACAAGTCCACATCCTCCATTTCTTCCGCGCTGATGTCCAACTGGTCGTATGTCAGTCCCATCATGCTTCCGTCCTGCATCTGGAGCTGTCCTTCGCAGATCTCTTCCGGATAGCGGCTGTTCGTGACGCCCAAGTCACTGCTGAAGCCAAGCTCCACGGTCAGGTCGGCATGCTGTGCTTTGTTGCCGCTCAGCCCTAATTGCAGTTTCCCTTTTTCCGTGATATAGTTGGCGCGTCCGCTGATACCGTATTCCGGGTAGTTGCTCTTCGCGGCCAGTTGCTCTATTTCGTGGCGGTCGATGGCCATCATCGGCCCCATGCCGACATGGCGCAACGGGATTCTGACGGTGCAGAACAAGTCTTCGGGCGCGATGCTGTCGGCATACCATTCGCTGATGCTGTATTCGGGATAGCACAGTTCGTAGGGCTCTCCGTCGGGGAATGCCCCTTTTTCGTAATGCCATTTGACGCTCAACTTGCCTTCCGGTTTAACGCCGTAGATGGCTTGGTCATGAAGTACACGTCCGTAATTCTGGAAAAATGCGCCGTTCTTGCGGCTGATGTACACCAACATGGAAGAGAAGCCGTAAGAGCCACTTCCCCCTTCGCCGAAGCTGCCTCCGCCGTTCCATAACTCCGGTTTCGTACGTCCGGCATTGCGATGGCAGCTTCCGCAGGAATATCCTGCATAGACCGGGCCGAGGCCTCCCGAGATGGTACGCGTGTCGTCGTACAATCCGTCGCCGTCGCGGAAGCGCATGGCATAGTCGGGGTCGGCATCGATCCAGTCGGCCTGCGTGTCGTAGGCCACGGAACTGTTGAGGAAAATGGTGGAGATTCCGGCCGAAAGGGCGTAACCTTGCGGGATTTCCACGTCCCTCACGTCCAATCCGTCGTCGTCGCAGGCGGCGAGGCTGAAGGCTAAAGAGAACAGGGCTAAATATTTTACAGTATGGTTCATTGTGATATGTCTGTTTTTATAGTTCCTTTTTTATACCACATAAGTGAAGACAGCCTTTGTGAGGACTGTCTTCACTTTTAATTGATACAGTGAACTTATGAGTCGGATTTATTGTGCAGAAACGGTACGCGGGTTACCATCCTTGAACAACAGGAACTCCAACGTGTGGAAGCCTCTTACCTCTTGTGAAGAAGAGATTTCGTCTTCCGTGTCACCGTCTTCCCAGTTCAGATCGTCGAAGTTGCCGGAGTTCAAGATGTTGACGATGGCTACCTGGTCCAAAGGCCAACTGTCCATGTTCGGGTCAAGACCGAGAATGTCGACCGGACCGAACAAGAACGCTTCGCTCTGCTCCCACGGCATACGGGCTACCAACCATGCGTCGCAAGCTGCCTCGAAAGTAGCGTCGCTCGGAGTGTTGTAGAAGTTCTGAACGGCTGCACAGAGGGCTGTGTTCTTTTCTTTCAAATCCTTATAAGTCGGCAATACCACCTTGTACACAAAGCCGCTTACTACGCTGTCCATTTCTGCATCGGTAATGGTTCCGTTGTTATATGCGTTCTGGATGGCAGCCTTCAATTCTTTGTCAAGGGTTTCTCCTAAGGCTATACAAGCCGATTGTGCTACAGGAACCTTTTCGTCGCCGATGTTGTTACGGAACGGTTGCGGGATGGCAAGGATGGCGTTCTTCGTACTTTCGATTTCGTTGGCAACCTTTGTGTTCAATGCAGGATCGATTTTTTGTACCAGATTATACAATGAGTATTGGCTAATAGTACTGTCCATGCTGTTGAAGTAAGAGTTGCGGATGGAGCGGATGTTGTTGGAATAGTCGTCGCGTGAGTGGAAACTGTACCAAGACTCTACGGCGTAGAGGGCTTCGGTATGCTGTCCGGCCGTCCATTTGTTGTAGGGGTCGCCGATTTTGGAGTTGCCCACTTCGTCCGTGATTTCCACGCACTTGTCGATGATTTGTTCGATACAGCTCAATGCTGAGGTGTAATCGCCGCCGTTGTGTTCCGTGAAAGTCTTTTTGAAAGCATCCCCGCCTTGGAAGGCAGTCTCCCAACTGTCGTAGAGGGTCGTGGCATCCTTTTGCAACAACTTGGCTACTTGGAGCGAATAGTTGCGCCAACTGGCTGCGTTTTCCGGAGTATAGTTCAAATTCGCAGCTTCATCGAATTCGTTGCCTCCATTGCCTCCGTCTTCATCATCGTTACAAGAAGTGGCTGTGAAACCTGTAAAGGCCATTCCCATCAGGAATAAGGCTGAATAAAGAAATTTCTTTTTCATTGCTTTTGTTTTTGTTATGTTTTTATGAATGATTTGAAATGATATATTCTCCTGTTATTTGCTCCAGAACCAACCTACGTAGGCTACACCGATGGCAAACTCATTTTCGCTGTTGTATTTGCCGCCGCCGATTTTACGGGTCGTGTAGTCGGCCTTGAATACCAAGTTCGGCAGGGCCTTCCAGTTCAGGCCGGCCGTCCACATGCCTACCTTCTCGCGGTCATCGGGTCCCTGACGGGCAATCACCTCCTCCTGCGGGTTGTAGTATTCGTAACGGGCAAACGGGTAGAGGGCGGGGCATTTGGGGGTGCCTGCGATACCTTGCAGGTTCAAGCCTAATTCCGCTCCGTAGCTCACAGCCCTCTTGGCAATGGGGACGGCACGGGTGTAAGGACTCTTGTTTCCTAAGTTCAAGTTTTCCTGGCTCAGTTTGTCGCTCTTGCCGAGATTGCCGAAGATGCAGTTTCCACGAAAGGTCAGGAAACGGTTGATGTATTGTGCGTCCACCGTGTATATCCTTACCGGGATGTCACCGTAACTCGTGTAAGTTGTGGGTTTGTCAGAATTGGCTCCTATATTGTTGCAGAAATACCATGAACCTCCCACGCGCAGACCCGGCACTCCACGGTAGTCCACGCGAGCCACGTAGGCCGGTGAGGTGAAGTTGTCATACTCGAAGATGCTGGTCTTACCGCTTCCGGCCCAAGTCTTACGGTCGAAACCATTGGCGTTGAGGCCGGTCACTACCATAGCCTGGTAGTCGAACGTAGCCCATCCCTTACCCAGCGTACCGAACAATTCGAGACCCGTTTCATGCCAAGTACAGGGGATGATTTTCGTTTCCCCCTCCGGACGGCTCGTACCGAAGAAATTGACGGGTTCGTGATGGGAGTTGGTCAAACCTACCGGTACGATGACATGTCCTACGCGTACGTTGATCTCGGGGAGGATGAGGCGCGTGATGTGGAACTGTTCCAAGGCTACTTCACCGCCTTTTTCTATTTCTGTTTCATATTCACCGTTTTCGCTGTTCTCCAGTTCGTAAGCAGCTCCCGTTCCTCCGCTTTCAAATTCGATTTCGGCTCCCAATATCCATTTGGGTGTGAATTTATAGTCGAAAGCAATCACGAAGCGGGGAATGGAGATAGTATTGCGATCCGTCTTGGGATTCCCTACTTTGCTGCCCCAATACCGGTTGATACCGTAATCTTTGAAGTTAGCCACCATTTCACCATATCCGCCCACGCGGAATTTCTCGTAAGTGCTGCCGCCGTCTTCGCCTCCTTGGGCCGAAACACTACTAAAGGCTGTCAGGACGGCCAATGCGGCGGTCAGCAGATTTTTCTTTTGGTTCATCTTATTATTGTTTTTTCTATCTTTTTACCCTTTTCTTTGTTTTGACGCTGCAAAGTTACCGGGTTGGTTAAAAAATACCAATACACAAAAATGGGCAATTTCATTTGAAGGGTGATTAGGGCGGTATACCTACATGAGGTGGTATTTACCTAATATTTTTTGATAATACTCAATTATAGCGATTGTCAGGGTCGTTTTTTTTTCCGTTCTTTGCAAGAAGTTTAACGATTTAAGGTATCATGTCTGAAAAATATAAAGAGACCGACCGGATGGGGGATATCATTTGCGATGATTACCGCATCTTGCAGGTGATTAGTCGGTTCGGGCTTACGTTAGGGTTTGGCGACCATACGGTGAGCAAAACCTGCTTGGCAGCGGGAGTAGATGCCCCCACTTTTTTGGCAGTGGTGAATTTCATACGTTCCAATGGGCGGACGTCGAATTTGTCCGATATTGTGGAGTCTTTGTCGCTCACGGCATTAATGAATTACCTTCGCCGCTCTCATGATTACTTTGTGAAGTTCCGTTTGCCGGCCATCCGGCGTAAACTGATAGAAGCGATAGACTGTTCGGCACGCAATCAGATTGCATTTCTCATCCTGAAGTTTTACGACGAGTTCGCTTCGGAAGTCGGACGTCACATGGATTACGAGGACAAGCATATCCATACGTATGTGAGCGATTTGATGAAGGGCGTGAAAACCAGTCCGGACGTGAACATCCACAAACTGTCTCATCAGCATCACGACAACCACGCACAGCTTGAAAAAAGCCTCTCCGAACTGAAAAGCATCATCATCAAGTATTATCCCACAGACAGCAACGCGCAGTTGCTCAACGACGTGTTGATAGACCTTTTCATGACGGAAGAAGACCTGTTCAGCCATTGCCATTTGGAGGACACCTTGTTTCTGGAAGCCGTGGTGCGGTTGGAAGACGAACGCCAGGAACAGGCTCGCGAGGAAAATCCCCAAACAGAGGAACAAGACGGGGAGGATAGCGCGAATGATGCATTGAGCGACCGGGAGAAAGAAGTTATCGTTTGCGTAGTGAAGGGTATGTCGAACAAGGAAATCGCCGAACAGTTGTATATCTCGGTCAATACCGTGATGACGCATCGCCGCAACATCAGCCGTAAACTCCAGATTCATTCTCCCGCAGGGCTGACCATTTATGCGATTGTAAACGGGCTGATTAACCTGGAAGATGTGAAACTGTAAAGGCGGATGCCTTTTCTTTTAAATCAGGCAGACATGGAATCTATCGGTCTTTTTTGTGCCGCTTCGGACCGGCTTGAGGCAAGCTATTATGACTTGGCCGGGGCTTTTGGCCGCCTCGTGGGGGAGCGCGGCCTGACGTTGGTGTATGGCGGAGCCGATTCCGGTCTGATGGAGAGCGCCGCACGCGGAGTGAAAGATGCCGGTGGGCATGTGGTGGGCATTGTACCGTCTGTCTTGGAAGCGCGCTGGCGCGTGAGCCGTTATGTGGACGAGGTGGTACCGTGTCACGATTTGAGTGACCGTAAAGCCATTATGGTGGAGCGTAGCGACGTGCTGGTAGCTTTGCCGGGCGGTGTCGGGACGCTGGACGAGGTGTTCACCGTGATGGCTGCAAATAGTATCGGCTATCACCGGAAGAAAGTGGTTTTGTTTGCTTTAGACGGATTTTGGGACGGGCTGGTTGAGGTGTTGCAGGAGATGGACCGGCGAGGTTTCGTCAATGTTCCCTTGGAGCAATACCTTGTCGTGGCACGTTCGTGGGATGAGCTTCAGGCTGTCTTGGCGTAATTTTCCCGAAGCTCACGGTACGGAGGGAAAAGACCGGATTGGCTTTCTGTCAAAGTGTCAGATTCAACTCTCTGAGAATGGCCCATATCATTCCGGATAGGGCTTCGCCTGCGAATACGCCAGCCATGGCGGTTTTCCTTTTGACGTAATGTCGTTCGTTTTCTTTTTTTGCTTTCTTTCCGAATCTCTGTGAGAGTTGTAGCGTAGCATGCCATGAGGTTATGGGTAAGCATCATGTAGATTTTCATGGAGATGTGACAGGAATTTCGTGAGGTCCGGAACGGGGCAAATAGGTGGAAAATCCGCTTTTTCGAGACCTCTTTTTGGGGTTCACACGGGTGTTTTTCCTTTTTTTGCGGTTAGGTTCGGAAAGTTATGCGGAGAAAAATTTTTCGCTTTCAGCCAAACGGAAAATCATTCTCTTGTGATTGATTTGCATATATACGGTTTTTTATGTGAAAATCGGCGGAATATGCGCATAAATATGCAAAAAGTCTTTCCGACTGCTTCCGGAAATCATTTTTTTTGTCCCTTTTTTGCGAAGAAAGGCTGACAGTTTGTTACCGTTTGACATAAAAGTGCGGTATGATGTTGTTTCTTAAAAATAAAAATGATAATTTTGGAAGGAACTTTTTAGTCTGTGGGGAGACTTGTAGAGAATTGTTTCTGCTCGCTTCTCCCAAAAGGGAAATTCATACTCATGTGTAACGATGAAGCAAAATGCAATGAAGAATACGTTTTTTGTCTTTGGGTGTGTGTCTTTTTTCATCGCGGGATGTAGTCCGAAAGTGACGACAGAGGTGGTGAAGTCTTATCCCGTCACGCGGGCGTACGACGTACGGCTTTTCGAGGCGAAGGATACCTTGCCCCCTGCGGCCGAAGTATTGGGGCGTGCTTCCGTGGAGAAAGGGACGGAAAGTGATGCTGAGACCATGGTCAAGGTGGAGACGGCCAAGGTGGGCGGCAACGCTTTTGCCGTGAAAGAGAAATCTTCGTCTTTCATGGGACGGTCGTACAGGATGGACGGTTATATGTTGCGTTTTCCGGGTACACGTTTGGAAGTAGACCAAGCGTTGGACGGGCTTGCCGCGAATCGTTTTTGGACGGATTCGGATCATGAGACCGCGAAGGATGAAAAGAAAGACGGTACGAGCACACTTTACTTGAATGCCGGAGGGGGATTCATCACCAGTGAATTGCGTACGCCCGGAGGAACAGCCGTGTGGGGTCATCCGCGCCGGGGCACGGAGATGCAGGCCGGATGGGACTGGGTGGGGCGTAAAGGGTTGGGAGGCGGCCTGTTTTTCTCGGCTTACCATTCCCGGGCTTATGGTCTTGCGTCTCCGCCGGAGGTGGCCGACGAGCGGTTTCACATGAATTTCTTCTATATCGGACCCGAGTTTGTGGTCAGGACGTTTTTCAGTGATTATTGGTCGGCAAAGGCTGCTTTGGGGTTAGGGGCATTCTTTTCGCGCGAAAAGGTGCGCGACAACTCTCGGCTGGATTACGGTTTGGACGGCTGGGGCGGGCATTTCCAGTTGGGATTGGAGTACCGTCTGGCCGAGCATGTCGGTGTAGGATTGAACGGAGGGTACATCCTCGGTTGGTTTCCCGGCAAAGACTTTGCAAGGGAGTTCTTTCCCGATGATGGCTTAGGCGAACTGGGCAAGTCCGGGAAACGGAAAGAATTGGACGGTTATTTCCATTTCTTCGTGACGGGCGGACTGCGCTTTTATTTCTGAACATCTTGCCCGGACGGGACCCGAAGTTCCTTGGCCATCTGCTTTCCGAATTCTTCGTCGATGGAGTTGTGTATGCTGCCACAGACGTTGGCGGCGAACCGTATGCCGCAGTCGACGGCTTGATGCCATTGTGCGCAGGGCAGGCCGGGCAGGTCGATGCGGCGGATACCATAGCGTATCAGCCCGTAAATGAATCCGGCATTGAAGTTGTCTCCCGCTCCGATGGTACTGACTGTGCGTACGGGCGGTACCGGAAAGCGTGAGCTTCCTTCGGGTGTGCACAGCGTGATGCCTTCCGCTCCGCAGGTACAGAGAAAAAGCGGGCAGTAGGGCGCGATATGCAGCCGGTAGATTTCCTCCGCATCACGCAGGCCGTACATCACCTCGAAGTCGTCGGCCGAACCGCGTACGAGGTCGGCCAGCCGGAAGTTTTCGTGGATGGACGGAAGGAGTTCCCGGATTCTGTCTTTGTAGGTACGGCGGTAGTTCAGGTCGTAGTACAGGATGGCGTTCCGGCTGCGGGCGTATTCCAGAAACGATTTGACTTGGGGGCGGATGTAGGGATTGAGGGCATAATAGGAGCCGAATTGTATGATGTCGTCGGTTTCCACCGTGGGGTGGATGAAATCCTCCAGCGTGCGCGGCGGTTGTTTGTAGAACATGTAATGGGCATCGTTCCGTTCGTCGAGGAAGGCCAGCGACACAGCGGATTGGATGTCGCCGCGCATCCGCAGGTAACTGGTGTCCACATGGTTGGCGTTCAGGAAATCCGCAATGCGCCGTCCCACTTCGTCGTGTCCCGTTTCGCCGACGAAAACGGCCGGGATGCCCGCCCGTCCGATGGAAATGATACTGTTGAACGACGAGCCGCCCGGAACGGCAGCCGTAGGCTGTGCCCCGTGAAAGATAATGTCCATGATGGTTTCGCCCATCCCGATGACTTTGCGCATGAATGTCTGGTTTAGAAACAAGTGAATGCAAACATACGATAAAAAAGTGGAATAAGTCGTAGAAAAAAGTGAAAAAAACGAAGATTTGTCGTACCTTTGCCCATCCAATTTTTAGGGAAGGCGGTTTTCAGGCGTTGTGATACACTGAAGGGTTGTTTTTGTATGTTGTAAGCGCCGTGCGCTGCCTTTGGTGTATTAATTTAATAATTAACGTATTGAAAACTTTTGAGGAGCTTGGTGTTTCTGCGGAAATCAGACAAGCTATTGAGGAAATGGGGTATGAAAACCCGATGCCGGTACAGGAGGAAGTGATTCCTTACTTGCTGGGAGTGAATAACGACGTTGTGGCACTGGCACAGACCGGTACCGGAAAAACAGCAGCTTACGGTTTGCCCGTCTTGCAGAAAGTGGATGCCACGCGCAATGTGACGCAGGCTCTCATCCTGAGTCCCACCCGAGAACTTTGTTTGCAGATAGCGGATGATTTGGAGAACTACTCCAAATACTTGCCCGGTGTGCGCGTATTGCCGGTGTACGGCGGTGCGAACATCGAACCGCAAATCCGTACGCTGAGGAAGGGCGTACAGGTCATTGTGGCTACGCCGGGCCGTCTGATCGACCTGATGGAGCGTGGGGCGGCTTCTCTGGAGCATGTGGAAAACGTGGTGTTGGACGAAGCCGACGAGATGCTTTCCATGGGGTTCACGGAGAGTATCGACAAGATTCTGGCCGGGGTGCCCGAAAACCATAACACATTGCTCTTCTCTGCCACGATGAGCCGTGAGATAGAGCGTATCTCGAAGAAGTACCTGCGCGAGGCCAAGGAAATCGTAGTAGGCTCACGCAACGAGGGGGCGGAAACGGTGAACCACGTATATTACATGGTGCATGCCAAGGACAAATACCTGGCCTTGAAGCGTATCGTGGATTATTATCCCAAGATTTATGCCATCATCTTCTGCCGCACGCGCATGGAGACGCAGGAAGTGGCCGACAAGCTCATACAGGATGGTTACAATGCCGACTCGTTGCATGGCGACCTTTCGCAGCAACAGCGTGACCTGACGATGCAGAAATTCCGCCAACACCGTGTACAGTTCCTCGTGGCTACCGACGTGGCGGCGCGAGGACTCGACGTGGAGGACTTGACGCACGTCATCAATTACGGTATGCCGGACGACATCGAGAATTACACGCACCGCAGTGGGCGTACGGGGCGTGCAGGCAAGAAGGGGACGAGTATTTGTATCGTCCACACGCGCGAACGTTCCAAAATCCGCGAGATAGAAAAGGTTATCGGCAAGGAGTTTGTCAAAGGGGAGATGCCCAGCGGCAAGGAAATCTGTGCCAAACAATTATATAAGGTAATAGACGACATCGAGCGCGTGGAGGTGGACGAGGAGGAAATCGAACAGTTCCTGCCCGAAGTGTACCGCAAGTTGGAATGGCTCGACAAGGAAGACCTCATCAAGCGTGTGGTGAGTCGGGAGTTCGGCCGTTTCTTGCAATACTATGCCAACGCGCCTGAAATCAGCGAACCGACGGGACGTGGGGAGAAGGGCGACAAGAAAGGCAAACGCGGCGGACGCAAGCCCGAAGAGGGATACACCCGATTGTTCCTTAATTTGGGCAAGGTGGACGGTTTCTATGCCAAAGAGGTGATGAAGCTGGTGAACGACCATGTGCAAGGCAAGGTGGAAATCGGGCGTATCGACCTGATGAAGAGCTTTTCTTTCTTTGAGGTGCCCGACGGTGAGGCCGACCGTGTGTTGCACGGGCTTTCCGGTGTGCAGGTGAAGGGACGTAAAGTCAACGTGGAAGTGGCTACCGGAGAGGCTCACGAGGCCGGAGAAGGCAAGTCGAGCCGTCGGTCCGGTCGTGATGGCCGGAGTGGGGGTGACGCAAAGGGCAGTCGCGACCGTAAGAAACATGGTGGAGGAAAAACCTACGAAGAGGCCATGTCCGGCAAAGGAAAGGGCAAAAAAGGTAAGGATATGGGCGGCAAGGATAATGCACGGAAATTTGCGAGTAAGCGAGAGCAGACCGAGCTTGCTCGAAGTCTGCCGAGTGGGAGCAAATTATCCAAAGCAGCCAAACCGTCTCGTGAAGAATGGGGATACACCGCACCGCACGGTAAGAAATATACGAAAGACGATTGGAAACAGTTCTTCCAGCCGCAAGACGGAAAGGACTTGGTAGGTGATGAGCCGGACTTCTCGGAAGAAGGATGGGCGCGTCGTTTCCCGAAAAAATAAGATAGAAAAATCTCCCGGTTACGAACCTAAACGTAACCGGGAGATTTTTTTATTCCGAATGCAAGACTTCTGATTTATTTAACGATGACTTTCCGGCCATTCACAATGTAGATGCCGCGTCCGAGACCGTCGAGCGACGTGGCTTGCTGACGCACGCAAACACCGCTGAGGCTGTACACATCCGAAGGAGTGGCAAAAAGGTCTTCTGCCTGTGTCTTGTCGGTAATGGCCGGACGGATGTCGGTTACGAAGTCCGGAGACATGCTTCCGTAATAATACAGGCGGAAGTCATCGAATATACACCAATAGTTAGAGCTTGTTTCACTGCAGCGCATGCCGACTTTCAGCTTGGATTCGTCTTCTGTCAACTGTGTGACTACGCCGTTGTCATAAAGGTCGGCTGCAAAATATAAGCTTGCAGCTTGCATGTTGTTCGGTACGTAGCGGGTCGGATTGGAGCCTACGGCCGTTTCGCTTCCGCCCAGTTTCTTGGTTTGTGCCTCTGCTGCAATATTTTGTATTTTGGCTTCTTTGTCACCGGCATAGATTGTGGCATTCACATCGTCTTGTCCGGCAATAAAAGCTTTATACACGTCTGCTGTGGTTCCCGGGCGTTGGAATCCTCGGCCTTTGAATTGGTAAGTTCCGGCCGGAAGCCCAGTGACAGTCTGGTTGAAGTCGAATGTCTTCTCGAAGAACTCGCCGCAAGAGAATGATATGGTCGGTTTGGAGGACCAGCCTTCGCCGTCCGTGAGTCCGGCATCGGACATCAGAAATGTGATGTCGAAAGGCTGTTCTACGCTTTCCGGGGTGGCTTCGGCCAGGAATGCCATTCCGGCAGTCAGGGCTTCTTCCGTCAGAGAAGAGATACCCTCTGAAGTGATTTCCGTGTCGCGGCTCTTCTCTTCGATTTCCGACAGTTTGGCCGTCAGCGTGGCATCCGTGCCGGCTTCATCTTCGGTATGCGGGGTGTTTGCCAATGCCTTAATGCGGGCCAGCATGTCTTCGAGTTCGGCTTTGCGTTCGTCCTTTACTGCGGTGTCAAATGCCTGGAGTTCTTCACCGGACAATATGACCCAGCGTTGGTCTTTGGCCGAGTTGGCAATGTTGAAAGTTTCGTTGGTTATTCTTCCTCCGGCATTAGAACCCATACATGGGGGATTGAGCGTTTTTTCCGGCCGGATAATCCAATAACCCCGTGCTGTGACAGCGGTGTTGCCTGTCCCGATATTGACATCTGTACGTCCGCGCATAAACTGGAAGCTTTCAGCCGTTGTCGGAGTTTCTTTATTGGTGGTGAGGAATTTGTTTCTGGATGTATTGTATGTCAGATATTGTCCTGTTCCCACGTTGCGAAGCTGATAATAGCAGGTCTTCGGGTTAAACGTGACATACCACGCCGCATTGTTGTTTGCCGCAGCTTCGGCAGCGGTCATTTCTTCGCATGTGATGGCGGTACTGTTGGGGGCAGCCACTAAATAAGATGTATAGAGGCCGGCTGTTTCGTCTTCGTTCTTGAGATAGTATTTTACGTGGTCTTCCTGCTCGAATACGTAGGCGGGGGTGGCAAATCCTCCGGTTGGGGGAAGTCCGTCTTCTCCGAGTGCCTGCGTAATCAAGCCGTTGCCTATGTACAGCACTTCGCTTCCTGTGTCTTCGTGTGCGCCGTTGATGCCATAAGGCCACATGTGTGTGTTGTCTCCGGTCATGACTGCTGTCGGATTATTGTCCCAGAACCGTAGGACTGCATTGGCTCGTTCGCCTAACCAGTCGCCCCGGTCACCGTTGGCTCTTAAGTTACTGTCCCACCAAGGCCCCCATGTTCCGACTCCTATGGCGTGCCCCATCTCGTGCATGATAGTACCGGTGCGTTGGTAGCTTGCATTTGGGCCTACTCTCATCGAGCCGCCGTAGCTACAGTCGGCTGTGGGAGTTCCTGAGCCGAAACTAACAGTCAAATGGAGTCCTTGTATGCTGGTCAGTTTGTTCCAGTAGTCTACGGCAGAGCCTACGGCAGCATTGATGCGTGCATTGGCGTCGGCCGGTCCACCGTTATTGTAAGACCATGTTATCTTGCCCTCCGGTAACGTGATTACTTTTATTACGTTTCCATAGCCTACGGCGTAGCCTTTGGTCATGGCGTATGCACGTATGTAATAAATGGTAGACGGTTCCAAATCTTTCATCCAGTAGATGTAGCCGTTGTTGTTCAGGTATTCGGTGGTGCGGTTGTCCAATACTGTGGGTTCGGGAGAGGTGTTCCAGCAAAAACCGTGTTCCAATAAATCGGATGTGGATACGCCGGATATGGTGCTTCGTCCGAATGCCATCGTGGAGCCGCGTGCATATCGTGTGTCGGTCACTACGGTAGGAGCCGTGCCGGTCGCGTTAGCCAAGGAAAACGCCAAAGTTGCTGTTTCCAATTGGGTGACGGCAAGTGCCAGATCTTCCAGGCTGACTTCTAAGTTATTTACTGTGGATTGGGCCGACTGGATGGCTGCGGCAAATTCTTCTGCTCCGCTTTGGCTACCGTCACCGTATGCTTCAAGTGCCTTGTCGATGGCGGCTTGAAGTTCTCGGTAAGCTTCGATGGACGTTTGAGCTTCTGTGGTAGCTTTGCGCAGGCGGACGGCAACCTCGGCTATATTTTCGTCGGTGGATGCTCCCATTTCCTGTTGAGCGGCTTGAATAGCGGCATTGAGTTCCGAGAGCACGTCCTTTTGCATTTTTTCGGAAACCAATGTTTGTGCCTGTTCGATGCGGCGTTGCAGTTCTTCTTGTATTTCTGTTAAATCATTGTTGACAGCATACAGCCGGAAGTTATCGCAGGCGATCCAATTGCCGGTGGCGTTTTCAGCTTTAAAACCTACGGTGGCTTGTCCCTCGATGACCGTAAAGGTCAGGGAATAGTCATTGATGGCACCGACAGAAACTTGTTCATTATCCGCAAAGACATACGCTCCGCTTTGTGTGGCCGAACTGTTTTGCTGAATGTTTTGTGCGGCTACGGTCAGCTTGTAGACCCCGTTTTTCAGAGAGGTCAGCGTTTGACTGACATGGGCATCAGCTACTTTGTTACCTTGTCCGACCCATTGTTCGACGTAAGTATTACCGTCTTTTTTGGAAAAAGAGGTATTCGTTTGGGTTTGCATTCCGGCATTATCCCAGTCCGTGAAGTTGCTTTCAAAACTTGGATTCTTTAAGTAAGTGTCTGTGACTTCAGTCTGTGCATGCAACGTGTAGGAACTCCAGCAGACCAAAGCTCCGGCCATCAGGAAATGAGTAAACTTGTTTTTCATGATGCTTTTGTTTAGAATGGTTTGTTCAAAATTGAAATTAAGTTATAAACTGTTCGCAAATTTATAGTTTAGTATCCAATAATACAATTTTGTTTCGCAGAAACTTATGTTAAATATCTGCAAAGCATGTGGTTGATAACACAGCCGGACCGTCCTTAATATACTAAAGACGGTCCGGCTGGATAATGGGTTCGGGACGAAAGTTATCGTGCACCTATTTCTTGGATAAGACGTTCCGCCTTGCCCCATCGGTCGATGATGTAAAGTACATAACGGATGTCTACACCGATACAACGGGTCAAATCCTGTGTGAAAGTAATGTCGCTGCTCAAGGCGTCCCAGTTACCGTCGAAAGCCAGTCCGATAAGTTCGCCCTTGCCGTTGAACATCGGGCTGCCGGAATTTCCGCCGGTAATGTCGTTGTTCGTAAGAAAACAGAGTTGCATTTCGCCGCTTTCCTTGTCTTTGTAAGGGCCGAAGTCGCCTTTTTCGAAGAGAGCTTTGACTTCCGGTTCCACTTTATATTCATCTATTCTGTCGCTTTGTTTGACTTTATCCAACAGACTCGGCATGGTAGTAAAGTAGTTCTGGTGTCCGGCAGCACTGGTGTAGTCGTCTACGAAACCGTAGCTCAGGCGCATGGTCGAGTTCGCATCCGAATAATGTGGCTGGTCCATTTCCATTTCAAGTATGGCTTCGCAAAGCAGTCTTTCCTTTTCTGCCACATCCATGTTGTACTGACTGATTTGGTCAGATACTTTTCCACCAAGTTCCATCACACTCTTCAGGCATTTCAGTGCCATGTCATTATCTTTTTGTTCTTGGGTCTGCGTCAGATTGACACAGTTTGTATCGGTCAGGACCGACTGTTTGAACATGGCATCCACATAGGCACGGATGTCGTTATTGTATTCTTTTTCTATCGTCTGGTAGAAGTCCGGCAGATATTCGGGTTTTACTTGCTTGGCGTAATTGTCTATCAAGGCCGTCATCGTTTCCTTGTCGACTTCCTCGTTCCAGTCCTTGTATTGTTGACGCAGACGGTTTTTCCAAGTTGTCTTGCCCGTTTCTCCTCCTGCGTTTTGCAAGTTGTCGAAGTAGAAAGCGATACGCATCAGATCGGGACCTCCAAGGAAAGACTCGTTCAGGAACGCGATGGCGCGGTTGCCGTCTTTGCGGGCTGCGTACGCTTTTTCAAGTTCGGAAGCCAAGTTACCGAAGCGTTCTTGTCCTTTTTTGCTTTTTTGTGCCCATTCGTTGATTTGTTGTTCTTGTTTTTTCTTCTGTTCTACGACTTTCAACTCTTTAAGCGCCTTGTTCATGCCGATACTGTTTTTCCAATAGTTGGAACTGTTGGCATATTTGGAAGCATACTGCAAACGGATTTTCGGATCGCTGTCCATCCATTTCTTCCATATCCCTTGCTTCACGCCACGTACATTGATTCGGGATTCGTTGGTATTCTCCATGCGTTCCACGATTCCGTAAGAAGAGAGATAACGGTTGGTACGTCCGGGATAGCCGATGGTCATACAGTAGTCTCCTTTCTTGAAACCTTCTAAAGAGACTTTTGCATAACGTTCGGCTTTCAACGGGCGGTTGTCCGCACTGTATTCGGCAGGCTGGTTGTCCTTGTCGGCATAAATGCGGAAGACACTGAAGTCGCAGGTTTGGCGTGGCCACATCCAATTGTCCGTTTCACCGCCGAACTTGCCTAAGCTTTGAGGCGGTGCGAATACCAGACGGATGTCGTCGTATTGTTTATATACGTTGACATAGAAGGCGTTTCCCGTGTAATAGGGGCTGACTTCACAAATCAACTCCGGATATTTCTTTGCATATTCGTTTTCTATGGCCAGGCAGATGGAGTCCACACTGTTCCAACGCATTTTTTCTTTGGCATTTTCACCCAATTTGGCCATCTCGGCGGCATGTTCCTTGTAGTATTTGTCCAAAGCTTTGTTTACCCGTTTGGTGATATCTTCCGTCCTTTGGAGGATCTGTACATAAAGGCCTTTTGCTGGAAGTTCTTCCGCTTGTGTACGGGCTACGAATCCGTTCTTCAGGATGTCGTTTTCAGGTGTGGCCAAAGCTTGTATGTTGCCGAAGCCGCAGTGGTGGTTTGTAAAGACCAAACCGTCCGGTGAGACTACGACACCGGAACAGAAGCCACCGAAACTGACCACAGCGTCTTTCAGCGAGGTGCCTTTCGTATTATACAATTCCTTTTCGCTCATTTGCAGTCCCAAATCCTTCATGACCTTCATACTTTTGGGCGAAATGTGGCTGAGCATCCACATGCCTTCATCGGCCTTCATACCGTTGAGACCACAAACGAAGGCGAGTAACGTTAAAAACTTTTTCTTCATATTTATCTGTTAAATGGTTATTTTTTGTTGTTTTCTATCTTTGTTCCGACAATGAGTTTCATGTTTTGGGCTTTCAGTCTGGCTTTGAGCCATTCCTCCATCTTCTCCCGATTCTGAGCCGATAACTTTTCTTTCAGAGTAAGACTTACCAAAGTCAAAGAATCTTTCTTCGTACTGTCGCCGACAGTATAGGAAATGGTGCGAGAGATACTGACGCGTGCCGCTTCGGGGAACAGAGTCGCCATTTCCGCACTGACGGACTGGGCTTGTTGTTCAGTAGCTTTGTAAAAGTCCAATTCTTTCTGCAACCGATCCCCGCGTTCCTGTTCATTGGCCAACAACTGTGCACTTTTGTCTGCCTGTTTGACGGCCGGATCGTTCAGCATCGACTTCAGTTCGTTTGTGCTGAGATTCTTTGTGCCTTGTACGATAGACAGTTTGACGTCCTTTAATCCGAAGCGTTCCATCTGGCTTCTCATCCTTTCCAATTCTTTTTCGGCTATCTCTTCCCCGATGGTAACGAGGCGGATTTCTTTGGTGCGGTAGTCTGCCTTTTTTGTGATGACCTGCGTTTGGTCGGACGTGACGACTTGTGTTACGAAATTATTGACCTTACTCATGAATATGTCTTCCCGGACCAGCGTATAGGTAAGAAGGGCAGAAGGTAGCATCGTGAGCACGGCTATGGTGATAATGATATGCTTCACTCGCTTTTCCCGCTGTTTGTCCACAAATACCTTCTTCTTGAAATCCAGGATGTTCACTCCTACGAACGTGGCCAAAGCAATGAAAATGGAATTGATGAGATAGAGATAGAAGGCTCCGGCTGCGTAAAGCCAGTTGCCCGTGGCTAGTCCGAAACCGGTCGTACAGAGGGGAGGCATGATAGCTGTGGCTATGGCTACGCCGGGAATGACGTTACCTCCGCGTTGCCCCGTGCTACACAAGGCTACGATGCCGGCCAGTCCGCCGAAGAGCGCGATGAGCACGTCGTAAATCGTAGGTGAGGTCCGGGCAAGCAGTTCGGACTGGGCTTCGTTTATGGGTGTGATGGCAAAATAGAACGTTGCCGTGAGCACACTGAAAATAGTGGCGGTGGCAAAACTGCGGAACGCCCGTTTGAGCAGTTCGAAATCGTAGATGCCCACGCCCAGTCCCATGCCGACAATCGGACCCATGAGCGGAGAAATCAACATGGCACCGATGATGACGGCGGCTGAGTTGGTGTTCAGGCCCAGAGAAGCGACAAAGATGGCGAAAATCAAGATCCAGAGATTGGCTCCGCGAAAGTCGATACCAGCCTTGATAGAGGCTATGGTTTCTTCTTCCGGCGCCTTATCTTTCTTCATGCTTAAAAGTCTGCGGATAAACAGGTTGAGATAACTCCGTTGTTTTTTGGGTTTATTTTCCATGATTTTACTTTTGAAATTTACGAAAATATTTGCCGATGACCGGTAGGCTTCGTACCGGTAGGTCGTGTTTCAGGATATGTCCGACGAAGAGCAGGATGAGCACTGTGTTGATACCCAGTCGTGTCCATACGGGCCATTCTTCGGGCGTACAGGCCATGATAGCGTAGAAGCCTCCGGCAATCAGTACGTAGATGCCGATGGATTTCAACGGATATCGGACGGGGTTTTTCTTCTGTCCCACGATGTAGGACAGGAGCATGGCCGTGGCGTATCCGGCGAAACCGCCCCAGGCGCATGCCATGTAGCTGTACGTCGGGATGAAGATGATGTTGACGGCAAAGAGGACCAAACAACCGGCAGCCGAGAACCAGGCCCCCCAAATCGTCTTGTCGATGAGCTTGTACCAAAAGGAAAGGTTGAAGTAAACCCCCATCATGATTTCGGCTGCCATGACAATGGGGACGACACGTAAGCCGGGCCAATAGTCCGGAGCTATGATTCGTTTCAGGATGTCCATGTAACCGATGACGCAAAGGTAGGCCAGCAGGGTGAAGATGATGAAGAACTTCATGACCGTGGCGTAGGTCTCTCCGCTGTTCTTGTCCTTAGCCTTGCCGAACACGAACGGCTCATACGCATAGCGGAAAGCTTGGGTGATCATGGCCATTATCATGGCAATCTTCACGCAAGCACCGTAGATGCCCAATTCGGACTTGGCCGCTTCCGCGTCGCCGTACACCAACGGGAAGATGATTTTGTCGGCCGTCTGGTTCAGGATGCCCGCGATACCGAGAATCAGGATGGGCCAACTGTAGCCCAACATACGTTTCATCAGCCGGGTGTCGAACCGATATTTGAATCCTGTCAGTTCGGGAATGAAGAAGAAGGTGATGAACGATGTACAGACAAGGTTCAGGATGAAGGCATATCCCGGTCCTACAGACGGGTTATAAATTGCGCCCACCCATGCGTGGCGGACGTACAATGCCGGAAGCACGACGAAATAAAGGATGTTCAACGTGATGTTGAGCACGATGAACAGCATCTTCAACGCGAAAAACTTGATAGGACGGTGCTGGTAGCGCAGCCAGGCAAAGGGAATGGCCTGAAAGGCATCCAAGGCTACCGTGACCGCCATGATTCCCACATATTCCGGATGGTCTGCGTAGCCTATGCCGGAAGCTATCGGATGGAGGAAAGCCAGTACGAGCAAGGCAAACAGCAGAGACAGGCTGCCCACCATGGTGAGTGTCGTGCCATAGACGGTTTGCGGGTTTTCCCCCTCTTTGTTGGCAAAACGGAACAGCGTGGTTTCCATGCCGAATGTGAGGATGACCATCAAAAGCGCCACGTAGGCATAAATGTTGGTCACGATGCCATAGCCTCCGCTTTCCACGGTCATCTTGGCCGTATAGAGCGGGACCAGCAAATAGTTCAGGAACTTTCCGATGATGCTGCTTAGTCCGTAGATGGCGGTGTCTTTGGCCACCGATTTCAATTCTGCCATATTTCGTTCAGTTTGTTTCTATTATGCTCCGAAAAAGAGATAAGCCACACCGATGGCGGCCACTATACCTGCCAAATCGGCCAACAGGCCGCAAGCCACGGCATGCCGCGTGCGGGTGATGCCCACACTGCCGAAATAAACGGCTAATATATAAAAGGTGGTGTCGGTCGCGCCTTGGAAAATACAGCTCAACCGTCCCACGAAAGAGTCTGCGCCGTAGGTCTCCATGGCATCCACCATCATGCCGCGCGCCCCGCTGCCGCTCAGCGGTTTCATCAGTGCGGTAGGCAATGCACCGACAAAGTCTGCATCGCCGCCGCAGGCTTTGACGACTGCAGCGATGCCGTCTGTCAACAAATCCATGGCCCCCGAAGCACGGAATACCCCGATGCCCACCAAGATGGCGACTAAATAGGGAATGATACGTACGGCTGTGGTAAAACCGTCTTTTGCTCCTTCGATAAAGGCATCGTACACGTTAACGCGTTTCCTGACACCGGCAGCAATGAAAGCGATGATGATGCAGAACAGCAGTACGTTGGCGATAGTCGTACTCCACAAGTTCATCTCTTCTTTGTCCAACCGGCTGAAGCCATACACGATGCCGGCTACGGCCAGACAGGCTCCTCCCAATGCCAGTACGACCACCCGGTTCAGCAGGTTGATGCGTTGATAAAGGCTGGTGACGATGATACCCGTCAGCGTGGAGGCAAAGGTTGCCAGCAGAATCGGGATGAACACATCCGTGGGCTGTGCCGCTTCCATTTGGGTCCGGTAAACCATGATGCTGACAGGGATGATGGTCAGTCCCGAAGTGTTCAGCACGAGGAACATGATCATCGGGTTGCTGGCTGTGTCTTTTTTCGGGTTCAGTTCCTGAAGGCCTTCCATGGCTTTCAGGCCTAACGGTGTGGCCGCATTGTCCAGTCCCAACATATTGGCAGAGATGTTCATGAAAATGTTTCCGATGACGGGATGGTTCTTGGGAATGTCCGGGAAGAGCTTGCAGAAGAGTGGGCTGAGGCCGCGTGCCAGAATGTGGACCACTCCGCCTTTTTCCCCGATTTTCATGATGCCCATCCAAAGCGAGAGCACGCCGGTCAGGCCGAGGGAAATCTCGAAAGCCGTCTTGGCGGAACTGAACGTGGAGTCCATGATGGCCGGAAACACGCCGGCATCGCCTGCGAATACCAACTTCCCTGCCGCGATGAGGAATGCGATGCCGAAGAATGCCACCCAGATGTAATTCAGAACCATAGAAATCTCTCGTTACATGATTGAAAGGCAAAGTTACATAAAAAATGGGACGCATGCCCGTTTTGTGGGGAAAAGATGTTATCTTTGTCCCTCAATGGAAGAAGATTTCGACATACGCCGTTCCTCAAACTCGTCTGCCGAGCGCGAGTTCGAGAATGCCTTGCGTCCGCTCCAGTTCGGGGATTTCAGCGGACAGTTGAAGGTGGTGGAAAACCTGAAAGTTTTCGTCGAGGCTGCCAAGTACAGGGGCGAGCCCCTCGACCATACTTTGTTGCACGGTCCTCCGGGATTGGGGAAGACCACGCTGAGCAACATCATAGCCAACGAACTGGGCGTGGGTTTCAAGGTCACGTCCGGCCCGGTATTGGACAAGCCGGGCGATTTGGCCGGTATCCTGACTTCGTTGGAGCCGAACGACGTGCTCTTCATCGACGAAATCCACCGGCTCAGTCCCGTAGTGGAGGAGTATCTTTATTCCGCCATGGAGGACTACCGGATAGACATCATGATAGACAAAGGCCCGTCGGCACGCAGCATACAACTCGACTTGAATCCCTTCACGTTGGTGGGTGCCACTACGCGCAGCGGTCTGCTTACCGCTCCCCTCCGTGCCCGTTTCGGTATCAACCTGCATCTGGAGTATTATGACGCCGAGGTGCTTTCGCGCATCGTGGAACGTTCGGCGCACATCCTTTCCGTACCCATCGAGCACGATGCCGCCATGGAGATTGCCGGGCGCAGCCGTGGAACGCCCCGTATCGCCAATGCGCTTTTGCGTCGCGTGCGCGATTTTGCCCAGGTGCGCGGCACGGGACGGGTGGACATGGCCATCGCACGTTATGCGTTGGAGGCACTGAATATCGACCGTTACGGGCTGGACGAGATAGACAACAAGATTCTGCTTACCATTATCGATAAGTTCAAGGGCGGACCGGTAGGCATCACGACCATCGCCACGGCCATCGGGGAAGATGCGGGAACGGTGGAAGAGGTGTATGAGCCTTTCCTGATTAAAGAAGGCTTCATCAAGCGCACGCCGCGCGGACGGGAGGTGACGGACATGGCTTACAAGCATTTGGGGCGCAGCCGTTTCACGGCGGAGCTGCAAGGCAGTTTGTTTGACGATTAAAACACAGGAAAGAAATGATTACTTACAATACGGACGGCGTGAAGATGCCCTCCATCAAGAAACGCGAAAACACGGCCTGGGTGAAAGCCGTGGCTGCGAGTTACGGCAAAAGGGTAGGCGAGATTGCCTACATCTTCGTGGACGACGAGAAGATCCTAGAGGTGAACCGCCAGTATCTCGGGCACGATTATTACACGGACATCATCACGTTCGATTACTGCGAAGGTGACGTGATTTCGGGCGACCTCTTCATCAGTCTCGACACGGTGCGGACCAACGCCGAGCAGGTGGGGGCAACCTACGAAGAGGAACTGCATCGTGTCATCATACACGGTATCCTGCACCTTTGCGGCATCAACGACAAGGGGCCGGGCGAACGTGAAATCATGGAGGCGGCCGAAGACAAGGCTTTGGCTTTGCGTTCCTCGTTGGGCCAATGACAGGAGGACGGCAAATGTGGAAGACCTTGTTGTGCGTCGGAGCCGGTAGTTTCGTGGGTGGCATAGCCCGTTACGGGCTGACCCGGTGGGTCTCGGCGGGCAGTTTTACTCATCTCCCGTTGGGGACGATGGTCGTCAATGTGGCGGGTTGCCTGTTCATCGGCTTGTTGTACGGTTGGTTTGAGCGGGCGGATGTCTTGTCCCCCGAGTGGCGTTTGTTCCTCACGGTGGGCTTTTGCGGAGGGTTTACCACCTTTTCCACGTTCGTACACGAGAACTACATCCTTTTCCTTTCAGACAAGTTCTGGTCGTTTGCCGCATACGCGGTATTGAGCTTTGTTTTGGGGCTGTTGGCCGTGTGGTTCGGCCATTTTCTGGTACGTGTTTTCTGATTTGCGTCCCGAAAACACAAGATTGTCAATCTTAGACGTAAATCTTTTCCGGCGTTTCCCACGGAAAGGACTACTTTTACTCCGGTTAAACATGAAAGGGAAATGAAAAAGATTCTTTTTACGGTTGGGCTGTGGTACCTGGCACTGTGCATGCAGGCTGCCGGGCATATCAGCCGGTTGAGGGCGGAACTGCAAGACAGCCGCTCCGATTATGTGTTCGTCGTGGCCCACAGGGGCGACTGGCGGCATGCGCCCGAGAACTCCGTGGCGGCCATCAAAGGGGCGGCAGACATGGGAGTGGACATGGTGGAGATTGACATCCAACGGACGAAGGACGGCGGTTTCGTGCTGATGCACGACGGGAGCATCGACCGCACGACGGAAGGCAAAGGCAACGTGGCAGACTACACGGTGGAGGAACTGAAGCGTTTCCGCCTGCGCCGGGCGGATGGAAGTCTTTCGGACGAGACCATACCCACGCTGGAGGAAGCCCTGACGGCTTGCAAGGGGGCGGTGCTGGTGAACATCGACAAGGGCGGAGATTACCTGTCCGAGATTGCGCCGATTATCCGCAAGACGGGTACGGAAGACCATGTGGTGCTGAAGGGGCGCGGCACGGTAGAGGAGGTGGAACGGCAGCTTTCCGGCTACAAGGACATTCTTTATATGCCCGTGGTGGATCTCGATGGTGAGGGCGCGATACCCTACGTCGCTTCGTTCCTTTCCGCATTCCGCCCACAGGCCGTGGAGGTTATTTTCAAGACAGACCGTTTTGCCAAGTTGTCCTACTTGCCGGTGATAGCCGCATCGGATTGCCGTGTCTGGATCAATACGTTGTGGGCGAGCCTGTGCGGTGGCCATGAAGACGAGAAAGCCCTGTCCGACCCCGATGCCCACTGGGGCTGGGTGCTCGATCGCGGGGCCACTGTCATACAGACCGACCGTCCGGAAGAGTTGATTGAATATTTGAAGAAAAAAGGGAGAAGGAACCTTTGAACCAGTCCGGTTCCCGCCGTGGAGTCTGAACGGTAAGATGGAAAAAGAGGTTGTCTGGAAGATTTTATCCGGACAGCCTCTTTAATATAATAGTTTTTTATTAACTTTGGCGCAAATAAAATGAGAATTTAACATGCAAGAGCGCCATTCTGACCGCGAACGTTATTTTGACGAGCAGGCCCGTACGACAGAGAAATACTATATTCCTTATATCCGTAAATGTTGCCCGGAACTTCCGCAAGAGGTGTTGGAAGTGGGTTGTGGCGAAGGGGGTAACCTGTTCTCGTTCGCGCAGTTGGGTTGTTCGGTGACGGGAGTGGACATTGCTGCCGGACGCATTGCCGAGGCCCGTAAGTTTTTTGCCGAGAGAGGGGCGGAAGGTACTTTTATCGCATCCGACATTTTTAAATTGACGGAACTGGAGCATAAATTCTCCCTGATATTGGTGCACGATGTGATAGAGCATATCGACGACAAGGTCGGTTTCCTGAAAGGGCTGAAACGCTATCTTGCGCCGGGCGGCGTGGTGTTTATGGCCTTTCCGGCATGGCAAATGCCTTTCGGCGGTCACCAGCAAATAGCGCATAGCAAGGTGGTGTCTCATTTTCCGTTCCTTCATCTTCTGCCTTCTCCGCTCTATAAGGGCGTGTTGGCCGCAGCCGGTGAAAACGAGCCGACCATTCGCGAACTGATGAACATCAAGCACACACGTTGCCCCATAGAGAAGTTTCAGGCGGCATTGTATGCCACCGGCTATCGGGTCGTAGACCGGCAACTCTATTTCATCAATCCGCATTACGAAACGAAATTCGGCCTGAAGCCCCGTAAGCTTCATGGCTCGCTTTCCGTCCTGCCATACGTGCGTAATTTTTTCAGTACAAGTTGTTTCTATCTCGTGCAGCCCGAAAGAGGGTGAATGCCGTTTGTCAAAATGTCATTCCGGCCTGTGCGTGGCTCGCGTATTTGGCGTAGGGTCGGGGAGTGACTTGAAATATCGCAATCTCGGGCTTCGGCGGGCATGCACGAAGATAGCTGAAAAGGCGTTAGACTGTCATAAAAGAACGGCATGCCCGGAATGGTCCGTATGGTTCGGGACGGCTTGTCGGCGTCGGTGGGTTTAGCCTTACTTTTTGACATTCTGTTTAGACAAGCCGGAGAGGCTCAAATAGAGGAAAAAATACGTTTTATGGTGTTTGGAAAACGGATTGGGAGAGGTTTTTTCCCGTTTTTCGTCATTTCATTTTTTCAATCTGCTGAGAATGATTTTTTTCTTTCAGCCGAATGATTTTTTATTCTCATGAGAAAAAACGGCATATATGCGATATTTTTCCGCATATATGCCGTTTGAAGTGAATATTTATGCAGCGATGCGTTCCTATCCTGTCCGTTTCCGCTTTGGGAAGATTCCGTAAGAAGCCGTTTGGGCTGACTTTTTGCCATGTCGGTCACGGCGAACGGTGACAGAATGAAAACGGCTGTCCCGTCATTCTCCCATACGGAAGTCGCTCACGGCAGTCTGTTGCAGCGAGACTTCCTCGAAGAGGCTTGTACACTCGCCCTTCTGGGGGCACTGGCTGGCGATGCCTACCCATATCTTGCCGGGATAGTAGTTTTTATAGAGCCGCACCATCTGCCATTCTTTTTGGTCAAGGGAATAATAACTGGCTATTGTGTGCGTGTCCGACGAAATCTTCAGATAGACGGAAGGTACGGTGAGCCGTTCATGGTTGTTGTCATCGGAAGTTCCCTGGGTGCGCACCGTGACGATACGGTGGTTTCCGCGCTCGTCCTGTTCAAAAGCGAACTTCTGCCACAACGTGTCGTTGGCATACACGAAAAGGTCGGCTGCGTTGTACGTCCCCTCCGTGGTGAATCCCGGTGTCACTTTGGCCGTGAGCGTGAAAGGTTGGGTGTTGTCCACTTCCGTGAGCAGGATAGGCAGGGTAGTGTTGCTCAACTGTCCGCCGTTGGGGTCGCAAAAGAAGTCGAGTTTCTCCGTACAACGGAATTCTATTGCACGTCCGTCTTTCACGGTGACGCAAGTGTCTGCCCCGTTGAGTGCACCCGTGAAAGTGATGCCATCCATGCGGACGTTGCAGGAAGCTACTTTGGCGGAAACCGCCGTAGTGTCGGCCGTGACCTCTTCCTCCATGTTTTTTTCCTGATTCTTTTGTTGGCAGCTTTGCGTAGCCAGTCCGGCAGCGATAAGTGCCGGGAAGATAAATGCTTTTCTCATAAATGGTATGATTATATTTGAGTTGTTTTGAATGCCTTTTGAGGGTTTCCGGTTCAAAAGTACGTAGTTTTTGCATTCCGGCAAAATGAAAACGGGATGTTTTTGAGAGATTCTCCTGAAAAACGAAAAAAGTCAAACGATTTTTGTTATCGTTTGACTTTTTCCTTGTACCCAGACCCGGTACAAGGTATAGAAATCATAGGAAAGCAAAAGAATTTATCTTCCTTATTATCAACAATTTGCATATTTCCTATTTTCTCTATTTTTGCCATATTTTGCCCATTTTCCGTTATTCAGTACACTTTTAGTACACTTTGAAATATCATTTTCTTTTGTACCTTTGCAATATCGGAAAACAAAAGAAAATCAACTATTTAGTGTAATTACCCGGTTACGGTACCTAAATCGGGATAAAACCTCTAAACAATGGCAAAGTTAGAAAATAAAACGAAAGAGAACCCCAAGTTGGAGCAAAATAAGCTCTCGGACGGTAGAATAAGCCTTTACTTAGAGTATTATTTAGGTAGAGAGGAAAAGCCCGTATTGGATGAAAACGGTAATCAGGTGTATTACGATAGTGGGAAAATGCAAGGCAAGCCCAAGTTTGCAGTAAAGCATAACAGGCGAAAAGAAAACCTTAGTCTGTATCTGATAGACAAACCCCGTACTCCTGTGGAACGGCAACAGAACAAGGAAACTTTGGAACTCGCCATGCGTATACGTGCGGAACGTGAACAAGAGTTCAAAGAAAGCATGTTGGGTTACCGCTTAAAGAAAGACAGGGCTGTTAATTTCTTGGACTACTTTCAAGCCTATATCAATAGCTATACCAAGAAAGATATTCGCATGGTGCAAATTGCGCTTAGCCGTTTTAAGGACTTCTTAAAAGAGCAATACCCAATGAATGAGTTTAGTATCAAACCGGAATTCATTACTAAAGAAATGATGGAACAGTTTGTAGCCTATCTGCAATCTCGAAGTGTGGGCGAGGGTGCTAAAAGCATTTTCCAGCGTTTCAAGAAAGTCATTCGCTATGCGATAGACCATGATGTTATGCTGAAAGACCCCTGCAAAGGCGTTACCTGCAAAGTGGATAGTCAGATTCTTCGGAAAGATGTACTTTCTCCCGAAGAAATACAAAAGCTGGTGGCTTGCCATTATGATAATGAAAATCCGACAGTCAGACGGGCTTTCATCTTTTGCCTGTATTGCGGTCTGCGCTTCTGCGATGTGAAAGACCTTACTTATAAGAACGTGGACTATGCCAATAGATTATTGAAGTTCGAGCAAAACAAGACTAAAGGACATTCAGCCAGCAGCGGTGTGGTTATCCCTCTGAATGACGGTCTGTTATCCATTATTGGTGAAGCTCCGGCAGACAAAGATTGCCTGATATTTGATTTGCCCTCATACGAAAGCTGCTGTAAGTCTGTAAAGCGTTGGGTAAAAAGAGCCGGAATAGACAAACATATAAGCTGGCATTGTGCCCGACATTCGTTTGCCGTGAACATTCTGAACAATGGGGCAAATATCAAAACCGTAGCCAGCCTTTTAGGTCATAGCGGATTGAAACATACGGAAAAATACACCCGTGCGGTGGATAAATTGAAAGAGGAAGCAATAAACAGCTTGCCCGAACTGAAGTTTTAACCATAAAAGACTTATCTTTGTAACTATGAACTTTGAAGCATTAGTAAAACATATCAGCACGATACAGAACACGTTGCAGGCACAAGCCGCACACGCTGTAAACCTTGCCCTTACTTCCCGTAACTGGCTTATGGGGTGCTATATCGTGGAGTTTGAGCAGAACGGAGAAGACCGTGCCGCCTACGGTGAACAATTGTTGAAAAAACTGGAACAACGACTGAAAACAAAAGGTCTGAATGAACGTAGATTCCGTGAATTTAGGCGGCTGTACCTCGTTTATCCACAATTAAAAGAACCTATTACACAATACATTGCATCACAAATTCAAATTCGGCAGTCATTGACCGCCGAATTTACTGAACCAATTTGGCGGTTGGTGACCGCCGAATCTGAAAATGACGTTTGGAAACTATCAACAGAATACCCACAAACCGAAACGTGGATGATTCCGGCTGATAGATTATTCAACAGATTATCTTCCACCCATCTAAATACCATATCGGGAATTGAGAATCCGGTAAAACGTGCTTTCTATGAAATGGAAACCATTCGTGGCTGCTGGTCTGTAAAGGAGTTGGAGCGACAAATAGCATCTTTATATTACGAACGTAGCGGACTATCCAAAAACAAAGAAGCCCTCTCCGCTTTAGTCCAGCAACAAGCAACCTTATTACAACCTAAAGATGTTATCAATACACCTGTTACTTTGGAGTTCTTAGGGTTGAATGAACGTGCATTAGTGACGGAAAACGATTTGGAACAATCCATTCTTGACAACTTGCAACGCTTCCTATTGGAAATGGGACATGGCTTCTGCTTTGAAGCCCGGCAAAAACGCATCTTGATTGATGAAGATTATTTCTTTGCCGACCTTGTGTTCTATCATCGTATTTTGAAATGTCATGTTATTGTAGAATTGAAGATAGACAAGTTCCACCATGAGTATGCTTCGCAACTAAATATGTATCTGAACTATTTCAAAGCGGAAGTGATGCAGCCGGATGATAATCCACCTATCGGTATTCTGCTTTGCACTGAAAAGGGAGATACATTAGTAAAGTATGCCACTGCTGGGTTAGACCCGAATATTTTTGTGCAGAAGTATAGGATAGAGCTTCCAACAGAGGAAGAAATAAAGGAGTTCATTTCTTCTTCAAACTATTAGAACAACAAACCTAAAAACTGGCGAAAAGAAGAATAGTCTTTTTCTTTTCGCCAGCATATATACTTTGCTGTCAATAGGAATAAGTTTAGTTCGTTTTGGCTATATAGACAAAGACATAAACTAAACTTTATGTAAGAAAACCATTACTCAATATGCAAAGAAGCATACCCCTCAAATCTCATATTGCATCCCAGCCCACTATTAAAAAGTGATTTTACAGCTTCATTTCTCTTTATACTCTTTCGGAGACATACCCGTATGCCGTTTAAAATACTTGCCAAAGAAGGATTGGGAAGGAAAATTCAATTCGTAACTGACTTGCTGTATTGTCATATTAGTTGAACGTAACAAAGCTTTCGCTTCTAATATCACAAAATCATCAATCCATTCTGCGGCACTCTTTCCACTATATTTTTTTATTATTGTAGATAAATATCCGGCAGACAAATGCAACAAATCTGCATAGAAAAGGACTTTTCTTTCCCTTTTATAATACCTCCCAACCTCCATAGAAAACTTTTGCATGAGAATTTCCTCTTTCGAAAGGTTCTTATTCTCCACAAATTGGTGAAAATAATATCCCATTCCATACATAAATGCACAAGTTAAATGCTTTATTATTTCCGTCTTATTTGGATGTTCCACCTCAAACAATCTACGAACCATTGTACAATATGATAGTACAGCTTCTACCTGTTCCGGTGTCAGTTGAAGAATGGGACATCCTTGCAATGACATATAAGTCTGAATATTATAAGGAAGCCCCAAACCACTGACAAACCGTTCAGACATCAATACACAGATACCATGGTAATCTTCACTCATAAACTCTTGCTCCACTATCTGCCCGGGAATGTTGATAGACATCGTATTACTTCCCATATTGCAAGATAGCAAATTTATTTTGCCCCTGCTTTCACCACAAAGACAAATACAACATATATACATATTGATTTTGAACGGGTCGGGAGAAGTTTCTTTCTTTGTTACATCATATATAAAAAAGTCATCGTCTATACATTGCACAAGTCGATTATCACGTGCCGTTAAACGCAAATCCAATAATGCTATCCTATCCATAATTCCAATTTTAGAACACAAAAATAGGATAATATATTGATATTTTACCCCAAATTTAAAGATTTGTCCAATATAGTCAACGAAAAGACCTTTATTCAAACAGGCTAACTCCCTACTTTTGCACCGTTTTAAAATTACCAAAATGAGCAAAAAACGAATTATCACTATTGTATTCGCATTGGTCTGTGTTTACACCTCCTATGCCCAATCGTCAGAAGTTCCCAATTCTCAAAAGCAATCTCAAGAAAAGCAAAAGATTGTATTTACCGGTGGGGCAACATTGGAAAGTAACGTGTCCGGCTTCTTCCATTCAGGAGTAGAGAACGGAAGCAGTATAATGAAAGCAGGATTCAGCGTCGGTGGCTTTCTGAATTTAGGCATTACACAGTCTTTTTCCGTACAGGGAGAAATGCAGATTCATTGTAAGAACTCTGAATTTGAATGGGGTACTCAAAAAGGTGATTTCTCCTATTGGGGAATAGAAATACCTATATACGCCATGTATCATTACGTCTTTCCAAAAGGCAACCGCCTACATATAGGAGTAGGGCCTTACACTGAGTTCGGTTTTGATGCAAAGTTCAAACATGAGGGAATAAAAGCTGACCTTTATCAAAAAGATGGGAATACCGGACTTCCGGTTTTGCAAGAGTCTAATACAGGCTTTGGAATAAAAATCGGATATGAATTTATTTCCGGCTTTCAGATTAACGGAAGCTATAAAGCAAGTATCAGCAATTTACTTGATGCAAACAGTAGCCGAATAAAAATGTATCCTTATGCCATAAGCGTAGGAGTGGCTTATCGTTTTAGAAAATAAAATACTAAACCTTACAAAAAACAATGAAACAAATTTTAATTATAACTGCTTTATTATTAGGAAGCATTTCTCACCTACATTCGCAAGAAACAGAAGAAAAAAGATTCAAAAGATATTGGAATAGCCTTGTAAACGGAAATATAGACAAAACTTTTGAAAAGAAAATTGATATGAGTTATATTGTAGCTCCTTGTTATACCCGTGAAGGAAGCTTCGGTATTGGTGGAGCTGCAACCGGATTATACCGCTTAGACCGCAAAGATTCAATCATGCAACCCTCTGACATATCTTTGTCCGGCAGTGCTACTATCAAGGGGTTTTACGGGATAACCGTTAAAGGAAACAATCATTTCAAAGGAAATAAAAGCCGCCTATCCTATCGTTTACAATTCCAAAACAAAAACTTGGACTTTTGGGGAGTATCATATAGCGCATGTAACCAGAATCCCATTTCGGGCTATAAGCGACAGATGATAAAATGGGAATCGGACTATATATATAAACTGACTAAGAACTTCCATTTAGGTACAGCATTCAATATGAATTATACTAAAGCTTCAAATGTGATAACCCCAGCCTATTTAGAGGGACAGAGGGATTCCTATTTCTTTACCGGAATCGGAGTTTCCGCATCATACGACAGCCGTGATTTCATATTGAATCCTAAACGTGGTATTTATTTTATGATAAGGGAAGTATATTATCCTAAATTCGTAAGTACACATAATAAAGATATATTTGGTACAACCGTAATTTTCGACTATTATCAAAAAGCATGGAAAGGCAGCGTATTCGCCTTTGACCTATACGGTCAATACAATGGTAGAAACATACCTTGGGCTTTACGTGAAGAGTTAGGCAGCGGTACAAGCCGTATGCGTGGGTATTATGCAGGGCGCTACATGGATAACAATCAAATTACTGCACAATTAGAACTTCGACAACACATTTATAGCCGTGTCGGATGTGTTGCATGGGTTGGCGGTGGAACTGTTTTTCCATCTTTTGAGAAGTTGAGAACGAGAAATATCTTACCCAACTACGGGTTAGGGCTAAGAGTTGAATTTAAGCATAATGTAAATATTCGTATTGATTATGGTTTTGGGAAAGAAACCGCAGGATTTGTATTTCAATTTGCAGAAGCATTTTAAACAGAATAATTTATTTTTTATAACATATGAAAGAAATATTACAACAGGGATTTTTCCGACTATTGTCGGAATACTCACAGCGTAAAGTTTCCGCATCTGAATTGGCAGAAGCTATTGAAGAATTAGCTATTCATGTAGTCAATTTCAGTATCAACGAACAGGATTATAGCATATTGCTCCGTTATTTTTCTTTTGGCTTGTATCGCCTTAAATCGTACCGTGTACGGTTCGAGCAAGAAAAAAATGCCCTATTTGCACCTAATTGATGAAGCGATAGGACTATTGAATACTGAAATACGCCTTATTGAATGGCGTATTAAGTACCCAGAACAACTCAAACAGCGGATTGAAAAACAAAAACTTTCCCCTCTCTACCTCGCTGACAAAACAGCCCTTATCAACATTATGGAAATGGTAAGCGGCTTATTCCTCTCCAAAGACATCGTATATCAGAATGGGAAACCTGCCTACTTGGTGGACTTATCCAAAGCCTTTGAATGGCTGTTCAATATCAAGATAGGCGACTGTTACCAAAAGCATGAGGACGTGATAAAGCGGAAGCCGGGCAAACTGACCGAGTTTCTTAATGGACTGGCAGACCTAATCAAAAAAGAACATGATAAGAAAGGATATAGGTAATCAGCAACTTATGATTTATTTATAGGGGACTCCATTAGTTCTCCTGTAATTTCTTTGCATCCATTTTTAGAACTTTGCTTCATCAATCGATTGACAAATAAGAATATATAATCTGAAACATGAAGCAATTATGTATATAGAGAATAACGAATTGGGTGAATGGATGCAGAAGCTGTACGCCAAACTGGAAGAACTTTGTAAAGATGTACGGGTACTACGCAATGCCGACAGGGTACTGCCCGAAGATGATAACCTGTTGGATAATCAAGACTTGTGCCTGCTGTTCAAAGTAAGCATCAAAACCCTGCAACGCTACCGGGATATCGGTGCGCTGCCATACTTCACAATCAGCGGAAAAGTGTATTACAAGGCTTCCGATGTCCGGGAGTTCATCAAGGAAAGGTTTAGTGTTGCCACACTGCGCAAATTCGAGAAAGAACACTGCATGAAAAGAAAGAAGTGAATCTGAAAAGCCGGAACGGTGAATGTGCTTCATCTGTTCCGGCTTTCCCAGTTTATGGCTTACCCAACTTATCGGCTTCTTTCTTTAGCTGTTCGGCTTGCTCGTTCAACAGCCTTGCACGTTCCAGTGCTTCCGCCTGTTTCCGCAAGCGGTATTCAAAATCAATCACCGAATCCGTCAACCTTCGGATAAAATACTCATTCCTCTGCCATTTGAAATTGTTCTCCAGCAACTCTAGTGTTTCTCCGTCTGCCTGTCCTTGCATCAGTAGGTAACGGTATTTTATATCGTTGTCCTGCAACTGCTGCATACGTTCAGCCAAACGGACATTCAAGAATATGGAAACGGAACAGATAACCAATACTGCCGAAAAAAGAAACAATCCCGGACGAATCCAAGAAGCGACCTTATTGTAAATCCGTTGATAGAGCGGTAAGGGCGCAGCTTCCTCTTTATCCGTCTTGCAAGAGCCCAAAGTATCAAGCATTACCTTGAAACAACGGTAGGTTTCCAATACTATTTTCTTGGTGTCCTCGATATGTTTCTGCTGACCCTGCATCCTGTTCCTTATTTCGTCAAGCAGGCTTCGGATAACCTGCAAATCCTTTTCAGAAACAGCCGGGTTGCTGTGTAGTTCCGACAATGCCTGTTCGATTGCGTTCAGTCTTTCGAGAGTTTCCTCCCGACTGGCTGGCGTTACCTGTGCTTCCTGCTTCTCTTTCAGTTCTGTAACCATTGAGAGAAGCCCCTCTAAAATCAAATTTTCCTCCATACGCTTATAACTTTAGTTGTTTTTTCTTTTTTTTCTTCTTCTTTCTCAAAAAGGAATCATCGGGCATTTCATCAGCCGGGGCTGACAAACCGGAAAACAGACCGCCTAAACCTGTTATAAAAGAATTATCCGCTTTGTCGGGTGCTGATACTGATTTCTGAACAGGTGCGGTAACCGTCTGCTTATTGCTTCCGACTGTCGTCTGCCCTACATCCCCAAAACATTTATCCAGTTTGGAGAAACTGAAACTACGGTCTATCTCCGAACCCTTGAACGTGTATTCGCCTTTGGAAAAGGAAACGCCTTGTATCTCGCCCGTCTGCCCCTTGTACTTGAACCGGATAGTGATACCCTTTTCCGCTAACTGCTCCTGTAACTGCTGCCAGTTCTTGGACTTCCCGATTTCATTCTTTACAGCGTTGTAAATCTCGTATTTCGATTTGTCCGGCTCTTTCAAGCGGTGCTGCTTTACCTGTTCTTTCCCACCAGCGAAATAAAGCCCGTGTTTGGCTTTCAGCTTCTTGCATACCTGCTCGTTGCGGTACATATCGTTTTTGTCCGAAATGGTCTTGCCGTTGTTGTCAATACGGTTGAATACAATATGTACATGTGGGTGTTCCCGGTCTTGATGGCGCACGATGATATACTGCGTATCGGTGATTTTCATCTCACGCATATATTCCTGCGCAAGCTGTATCATCTTCTCGTCTGTCAATTTGGGTGCATCCACTGCCGAATAGCTCAACGCAATATGTCCGACAGGCTTTTTCAAGTCGGGATTCATCCCGGTCTGCATACAGAAGCTGCGGATTATATCTCCCCGGCTTTCTGTTAGTACCCCGTCCGCATGGAGCAAAGCCGCTTGTTCTTTACCCAACACATAGTTCACGCAGCCCTTAAACCCGCTTCCCTTTTTTATTTTTCCAATCATCCGATAG